>TARA_R110002050_G_scaffold157464_2_pt1 | contig 12955 bp, 14 predicted proteins | sample TARA_R110002050 | Tara Oceans TARA_R110002050 (sample SAMEA4396988) | marine metagenome | biome: Polar Biome; feature: [DCM] deep chlorophyll maximum layer (ENVO:01000326); material: water (ENVO:00002006), including particulate matter (ENVO:01000060) such as... | depth 25 m
ACCTTTAATTTAAAAATGTGTCGGTAATTTACTAAAATTACTTTGAAGTATTTTTATTTTACCTTCTAATTGTTAATAATTATTCTTTTTTTTGTTCGAATAATAATAACATATTGTCTGTAAAATGAAACGTATTGTAATTTTTGCGTCCGGAAGTGGCTCTAATGCTGAAAATCTAATTAAGTTTTTTCACAACAGAGAAAATGCTTCTGTTATTCAGGTATTAACTAACAATCCTCATGCCAAAGTTTTAGATAGATGTAAAATACTTCATGTTAGTGCCCTTTCTTTTAATAGAATAGCATTTACAAAAACAGATGATGTTCTTAATATATTAAAAGCCTCAGAACCAGACCTTATTGTTTTAGCTGGGTTTTTATGGAAATTTCCTGAAAATATATTAAAAGCCTTTCCTAATAAAGTAATAAATGTACATCCTGCATTGTTACCAAAATACGGCGGAAAAGGGATGTATGGTATGCATGTGCATAAAGCGGTTGTTAATAATAATGAAACTGAAACAGGTATTACCATTCATTATGTTAATGAATATTATGATGAAGGTGCTATTATTTTTCAGGCGAAGTGTGAAGTAACTTCCTTAGATACAGCCGAAGATGTCGCAGAAAAAATTCATGAGTTAGAAATGGAACATTTTCCAATAGTGGTTAGTGAACTATTAACTTCAAATTAAAAATGGTTGAAATTATAGATTTAAGTCAAGAAATTTTTGAAGGTATGCCTGTTTATAAAGATTTGCCTCAGGTAAAAATGACGATACATAATGCACATGAAATTTGGGATGGTATTATTAACCCAACAACCCAAACTCCTGCAGTATATAAATTAGAACTTGGCGAGCATACAGGTACTCATGTTGATGCTATTAATCATATGGCAAAAGAATACGAAGGTCAGTCTATAGACAAGATGCCTTTATCTATGTTTTATACAGAAGGCATTTGTTTAGATTTTTCAAACAAAACATTCAAAGAGTTAATAGAGATAAAAGACATAGAAGCCGCTTGCAAAAAGGGGGATTTAGAAATTAAAGAAAAAGATACCGTATTAATTTACACAGATCATTACAGAAAAGCTTTTAATACTAATAATTGGGATAAAGGTCCTGGTATTTCAATTGAAGCTGCGAAATGGCTTGGAAATAAAAAAATATCTGCTTTTGGTGTTGAAACCATGTCTCCTGGAGTCCCTGGTATTTCCAATAAACAAGTACACCATATTTGTGGAAAACTGGGCTTTACTCATTACGAAAATATGATTAACCTTCATAAATTAATAGGGCGAGGCAGATTTCGTTTTATTGGATTACCTTTAAAAATAAAAGGAGGAACAGGTTCGCCGGTTAGAGCTGTAGCTGTTTTTGAAAATTAATTTTTAATGTCGAAGAAAAAAAAATATTATACCGTTTGGAAAGGTCATAAAATAGGTGTTTTTGAAAAATGGAATGACTGTAAAGCTCAAATAACCAATTTTGAAGGCGCACAATACAAATCGTTTTTAACTTTTGAAGCTGCTAAAAATGCTTTAAACGGAAACTACTTTGATTATATTGGAAAAAATAAAGGTTTTAAAAGTGAATTATCTCCCGAACAATTAAAAAAAATAGGGCAACCTAACTATAATTCTATTTCGGTGGATGCTGCCTCTAGCGGAAATCCAGGTATTATGGAATATCGCGGTGTAGATACCAAAACAAAAAAACAATTATTTATTCAAGGCCCTTTTGAACAAGGCACCAATAATATTGGCGAATTTTTAGCCTTAGTACATGGCTTAGCAATTCTGAAAAAAAACAATAGCGACCGTATATTATATACCGATTCTAGAACTGCCATAAGTTGGGTCAGAAAGAAAACTTGCAATACGAAACTTGAGCGAAACAATAAAAATAAGGCTCTTTTTGAATTAGTTGATAGGGCTATTGATTGGTTAAAAAACAATTCTTACAGGACTGTTATTGTAAAATGGGAAACGAAAGCTTGGGGTGAAATTCCTGCTGATTTTGGAAGGAAATAAATTCGGTTTTTACTAGCTAAATAACTTATCTTTGCACAAAAATTATAACTCTCTTCATGAGCAAATTAGTAATAGTAGGTACTGTAGCTTTTGATGCTATTGAAACACCTTTCGGAAAAACCGATAAAATCCTTGGTGGTGCAGCAACTTACATAGGCTTATCAGCTTCTCATTTTAATGTTGATGCCGCTGCAGTTTCTATTGTAGGAGGCGATTTTCCTGAAGAATATTTAGATTTATTATCCAATAAAAACATTGATGTTTCAGGAATTGAAATCGTTAAAGAAGGGAAAACATTCTTTTGGAGTGGTCGCTATCATAACGATATGAACTCCCGTGATACTTTAGCAACAGAACTAAATACACTTGCAGATTTTAATCCTGTGGTTCCTGAAAACTATAAAGATGCCGAAGTTGTTATGCTTGGTAATTTACACCCACTAGTACAAGCAAGCGTGCTAGACCAAATGACAACAAAACCAAAATTGGTAATTTTAGATACCATGAATTTTTGGATGGACTGCGCTTTAGATGATTTACTAAACGTTATAAAACGCATAGATGTTATTACTATAAATGATGAAGAGGCTAGACAGCTAACTGGAGAATACTCATTAGTAGTTGCAGCCAGAAAAATTCATGAAATGGGACCTAAATATGTAGTAATAAAAAAAGGAGAGCATGGCGCGTTATTGTTTCATAATCTCAATGTTTTTTATGCTCCTGCTTTACCTTTAGAAGAAGTTTTTGATCCTACTGGTGCAGGAGACACCTTTGCAGGAGGCTTTGCTGGTTATATTGCAAAAACGGGTGACACCTCTTTTGAGAATATGAAAAATGCTGTTATTTATGGCTCTACATTAGCATCTTTTTGTGTTGAAAAATTTGGAACCGAGCGTATGCAGAATTTATCAAATGAAGAAGTTCATAAGCGATTGTTGCAATTTAAGCAATTAACGCAATTTGAAATAGAATTATCATAATACAACACGCGCTCTAAAAGGGTGCGTTTTTAATTAAAAATAAAATTTATTATTTCTGCGAAATCAAAGATTCATGAATTCAATGATTTAAAATAAAATAACAAGTAAAGCGAAAACATTTATAATTATGAGTGATGCCTTAAAACACGAATGTGGAATAGCTGTAATAAGACTTTTAAAACCTCTAGAATTTTATAAAGAAAAATACGGCAGTGCCTTTTATGGTGTAAATAAAATGTATCTCATGATGGAGAAACAGCACAATCGTGGACAAGACGGTGCTGGTTTTGCTAGTATTAAATTAAATACAACTCCTGGAGAACGTTATATAAGTAGAGTTCGCTCTATAGCACAACAACCCATTCAAGATATCTTTGCTCAAATTAATGAGAGAGTTAATAATGAATTCAAAGCGCATCCTGAATACATGGATGATGTTGCTGCACAAAAAAAGCACATCCCATATATAGGAGAGGTATTATTAGGCCATGTTCGTTATGGTACTTTTGGTAAAAATAGTGTAGAAAGTGTACATCCTTTTTTAAGACAAAATAACTGGATGCACAGAAACTTAATTATGGCAGGAAACTTTAACATGACTAATGTTAAAGAGCTATTTAGCAACCTTATTGAATTAGGTCAGCACCCTAAGGAGTATACCGATACCATTACTATCATGGAAAAAATTGGCCACTTTTTAGATGATGCTGTAAGTAAAATTTATAAAGACCTTAAAAAAGAAGGCTACAATAAACAACAAGCCTCACCACTTATTGCAGAACGCCTTAAAGTGGCAAAAATTTTAAGACGTGCTGCTAAAAACTGGGACGGAGGTTACGCAATGGCTGGACTTATAGGACATGGTGATTCATTTGTTTTAAGAGATCCTGCAGGTATTAGGCCAGCATATTATTATCAAGATGATGAAATAGTGGTTGTGGCATCAGAACGTCCAGTAATTCAAACTGTTTTTAATGTGAAATTTGAAGACGTAAAAGAATTAGAACCAGGACAAGCCATTATAATAAAAAAAGCTGGAGAAGTAAGACTAAAACAAATATTAGAACCTTTAGAAAAGAAAGCCTGTTCATTTGAACGTATTTACTTTTCACGAGGTAGTGATGCCGAAATATACCAAGAACGTAAAATGCTTGGAAAATTATTAATGCCTAAAGTTCTTGAAGCCATAGATAATGACACTAAGAATACGGTATTTTCTTATATTCCAAATACCGCTGAAACATCGTTTTTTGGAATGGTCGAAACAGCCGAAGCATTTATTAATAAAACAAAAACAAATGCTATTTTAAACGGACAGCGTTCTTTATCGGCAGCAAAAGTCACTGAAATTTTATCTGAACATGCTCGAGTTGAAAAAATAGCTATAAAGGATGTAAAACTTAGAACGTTTATTACTGAAGATAGTAGTAGAGATGATTTAGTAGCACACGTATATGATGTTACTTATGGTGTTATCAAACCTACAGATAATCTAGTAATTATTGACGATAGTATTGTAAGAGGAACTACTTTAAAGATGAGTATTCTTAAAATGCTAGACCGCCTAAATCCTAAAAAAATTATAGTAGTTTCTTCTGCGCCACAAATTAGATATCCAGATTGTTATGGTATCGATATGGCAAATCTTGAAAGTTTAGTGGCTTTTAAAGCCGCTTTAGAATTATTAAAAGATAACAACAAATATGATATTGTAAAAGACGTTTATAATAAATGTATAGAACAAACGGATTTAGATGATAAACAAGTTCAAAACTTTGTTAAAGAAATTTATGATCCTTTTACTGATGAGCAAATTTCTGATAAAATATCTGAATTGCTAAGTCATGAAAGTATAAAAACAGAAGTAAAAATTATTTTCCAACCTGTTGAAAACTTACATAAAGCATGTCCAAATCATTTAGGTGATTGGTATTTTACAGGAAACTATCCAACAGTCGGTGGTAATAGAGTTGTAAACCGTGCTTTTATTAATTTTTACGAAGGCAATAATGAACGTGCATATTAATTTAGGTTTTTATAAATTTATAACACATAAACTGAATAAAATACATTTTACCTAAAAAAAACGCTGTTCGTCTAAAAAATAGTCAGATTATCTAAAATACGTATAAATTGGTCTCACCATAACATAAGTAGGTTAAGTTCATGGTAGATTTGGGGCAAAAAAAGGTGAACATCTGTTCGCCTTTTTTTATGAGCTATTGTTTCTTTCAAAATCATTTTCGGTTTTCTTTTCTTTTTGCTATTTCTGTTAAGCTAATATATTAGTAGTTTAACTAAAAAATTTTATCTGTCTTCTATACTGTTATATATTTGAAGAACCATAACATAAGTAGGTTAAGTTCATGGTAGATTTGGGGCAAAAAGGTGGACATTCGTCCGCCTTTTTCATTTTATATAGTTTCCATAAAAATGGAATTTATTTTAAAGTTTTTTTACAGAGTTTCTGTTTTATGTTAGATACAGAAATGGGGTCTTTTTACTTTTTTGAAAAAAGACAAAGTGTAATGTTCAAATAATTAGTAAAAGCTAGCTTTCTTTTTTGAAGTTAGATGGATAATTAATCTAATTTATCAGTTAGTTTTTTAAATACTTTTTTAGGGTTTTTGTTTTCATACAAAATCTCGTAAACAGCATTTATAATAGGTAGTTGTGTTTTTTTAGCGTTTTTCTGATTCAGTAAAAAAGCACTTTTTGTGGCATAGTAACCTTCGGCAACCATGCTCATTTCCATTTGTGCCGATTTTACGGTGTAACCCTTACCAATCATATTACCAAACATGCGGTTTCTAGAAAATACAGAATATCCAGTAACTAATAAATCGCCTAAATAAGCCGAGTTATTAATGTTACGTTTCATTTTATGCATCTTTTTTATAAAGCGTTTCATTTCTCTAATGGAGTTACTCATGAGTACGCTTTGAAAATTATCGCCATAACCCAATCCGTGAGCAATTCCAGCTGCAATAGCATATATATTTTTAAGCATAACGGCATATTCTACACCTATAATATCGTCGCTAATTTTGGTTTTAATATAATCGCTTGATAAATTGTTGGCTATTGTTTGAGCTTTTGCCTTATCAGAGCATGAAATAGTTAAGTACGATAAACGTTCTAAAGCGACCTCTTCGGCATGACAAGGACCTGCAATAATTGCAATGTTATTGTAAGGAACTTTGTAAATTTCGTGAAAATGTTCACCTACTAAAAGACCTGTTTCTGGCATAATACCTTTTACTGCCGATACTATTATTTTATTAGAAATATCAATGTTTAGTTTTTCTAATTCACTGTGTATAAAAGCAGAGGGTATTACAAAAATTAAAACATCAGCATACTCAGCAATTTCATTTATATTGTTGCTAATTTTAAGCTGTTCTAAATGAAATTCTACCGAGCTTAAGTAATTGGGGTTGTGTTGCTCTTTTAAAAGATGCTCTTTAGTATAAACACTTCGCATATACCAACTTACTTCATCTAAATTTTCGCAAAGCATTTTTACAATAGCAGTAGCCCAACTTCCTGCACCAAAAACCGCGAATTTTAAAGGTTTATTCATAAAATGATAAATCGTTATGGGTTCAAAAATACATAAAATATTAATCATTGTTATAGCATCAAAATATTAAGAAATTATTTTTTGGCACGTGTTTTGAAACTCTTCAAGTAGGAACCATAAAAATGTTTGATTATGAAGACTATAAAATTACTTTTAAGCTTTGCTTTAATAGCCACATTATTTACATCATGTTATACCGAAGTAAATAATATAGATGATGAACCAAGAATATCAATAAACCAATTATTAGGATCATATGAGTTATGGTATGTAGATATTAATGCGACTAAAGGTTATGGTGAAACACCGTTTTTACAAAAAGCGTTTACCATATCGTTTAGAAATGGTGTTGTGTATGCTAATAACAATATTGTTGGACTTGGAGATAATGGTAATGGTTTTGGAATAGACGTGGGCGAATACGATGCTTACGATATGATTTTAGATGTTAACCATGATATTGATGGTTTTGAAACTTTTGATATTTATCAAATAGATAATAATACCATTGAGCTTTATAACCCAAATAATGATACATCGTACTTTTTAGAGGGATCTCAGCGTAGTAATTTTGATTACGATTTTGTATTCTATGATAATATTCATTATTTCTTACAAGAGTATGAGGCTTGGGAAAAAACATATACCAGCGATTATGGTGCTATTAACGAATTTGATAACGAAAACTATTTACAGTTTTTAGCAGGTGGAAACGATTCAACATTTCAGAGTTCTCAAGATGGTAATGGTACAGCTACACATAATTTACAATGGGATTATATAGGTATTTATGGCGTTGGAAATATTAGTGGTGATATGTACTTAAAAACTTTAACATTAGATTATGATTTCTTCGACAATGAATATTTCGAATTGAGCGTTATAAATGATAGAAAGATAGAATTGTTTCATCCAGCATCTGAAACGGTTTATGAATTTGAAGGTAGAGGTTATATACAGTATTTAAAATCGGCAAATACGAAAGATAAAAAGACTATATTTAAAGAAGATAAAAAACGTAAGTTTAGAAAAGATAAAGTAGCAAACCCAAGAGAAAGTAAGAGGGTTTCATAAAAATTTTGGTTGGTTATTTAGTTTAGAAACCGTTTAAAGAGTTAGTCTTTAGGCGGTTTCTTCTTTTGTTATATTAAAAAAAGCATAAAGTATGTGACCATATAACTATTTTAGTGTCTAAAAAATATTAACCCTCAAAAACATAGAGACATAATGGGATTATTTTCATTCACTAAAAAAGCTGGTACTGAAATATTTGGAATAGGTAAAACTGATACAGAGGATGCAGCCGAAGCAGCTTTAGAAGAGCTTAAATTAGAAAAAGAAGCAGTAATTAGACTTAAAGAAACAATTGAAGATTTAGAATTACAAGTAAAAAATTTAAATATTTTTATTGACGACGATATTGCTCTGGTTTCTGGATTGGCTTACGACCAAGCTACTAAAGAAAAAGTAGTTTTAGTTGTTGGAAACTCCAACGGAATAGCTATTGTTGATAATCAAATGACAGTAGAACATATAGAGCCCGAAGCAGAATTTCATACTGTGGTAAGCGGTGATACTTTAGGAAAAATAGCAAAGAAATTTTATGGTGATGCCATGAAACATGCCATTATTTTTGAAGCTAACAAGCCAATGCTAACAAATCCAGATAAAATTTACCCAGGACAATTACTACGAATTCCAGTCTTAGACTAGGATCTATTTATTAGCACATTAATTAGTAAGAGGGTGTCTAAAAAGTATATAAAGTATCATTTTAGCATGACTGAGAACTATAAAATATATTCTGTAGTGAACGTATTAAGCCTAGCTTAGTGAAAAATCGCAACACATTAATATGTACGTGTTTAGTTTTAAAGAGATGTTTTATTTCATTCTGAATGATATTTTTCAGATATCCTTTTTTAGCGTATAACAGCGTTTTACCTATAAAAATTCATCTCATCTAAATACTCCCAAACATATTCTGGGAGCATTGGTTTAACATTTTTGCCCGCTTTAATGGCTTTACGAATAAATGTGGAAGATAGCTGCATAATGGGTGCGTCAACAGAATGTATTTTTTTATGCCCATTAAATTGTGTGTCTACTTTGTTCTCAGAAATTCGAGGATACACATAAATATGGTGGTTTTCAAGAATGAGTTGGTAGTTTTTCCATTTATGAAAACTCTTTAAATTGTCTTCGCCCATAATTAAAGAAAATTCGAAATCGGGATGCTTTTCTTGTAAGTAGGTTAGCGTGTTAATGGTGTAGCTAGGTTGCGGTAAGCTAAATTCGATATCGCTAGGTTTTAGTTTTGGATACTCTTTAGTAGCGCGATATACCATTTCTAAACGCTGATAATTGTCTAGTAAACTACTTTTCTTTTTAAAAGGATTGTGAGGTGTTACTACAAACCAAACTTGGTCTAAATTGCTGTATTCTGCTATATGGTTTGCAATAACTAAATGCCCAATATGTATGGGGTTAAAAGAGCCAAAATACAATCCGATTTTCATCTGCTTATTTTTATTTTATTAATTAGGTCAGATGTAACATCCATTTAATCTTTTTTTATGCAACTTAATTTTTGATTATGAATGTTTCATTAAAAACGATTTAAGAATTTAAAAAGTTACTTACTAAACCTTCAACTTCGGTTAAGGCTTTTTCTAAGTTTTCGTTTACAACAATAACATCAAATAAAGGTGCGGTAGCAAGTTCTGCCGAGGCTTTAGAAACACGCATGTTTATTTTATCATCGCTTTCCGTTTTGCGTTTTTTTAATCTTATTTTAAGTTCGTCAATACTAGGTGGTTTTACAAAAATAGCTAAGGTTTCTTCTGGAAATTTTCGTTTTATACGCAAACCGCCAGACACATCAATATCAAAAATAACATGTTTGCCCATAGCCCAAATACGCTCGACTTCGGTTTTTAAAGTGCCGTAAAAATTATCGCGATACACTTCTTCCCATTCTAAAAACTCATCATTCTTAATTTTGTTTTTAAATTCTTTTAACGATAAAAAATAGTAGTCTTTAGCATGAACCTCTGTACCACGTTTTTCTCTCGAAGTTGCAGATATAGAGAATTCTAAATTTAAATCTTCAATACCTAATAAATGCCTTACTATAGTTGTTTTTCCTGAACCTGATGGTGCCGAAAACACGATAAGTTTACCTTGTTTTTTTGTTTCTTTGTTTGCCACGAATACTCGAATATTTTCTGTTTACAAATACAACCAACGGTCAATGAATATTGCTTATTTTTTACAGAACATTCAATAATTGTTCCTTAATTTTTTCTAATTCATCTTTCATCTGCACCACTAATTGTTGCATAGGGGCATGATTACTTTTAGAACCAATGGTATTAATTTCTCGTCCCATTTCTTGACTAATAAATCCTAGTTTTTTCCCATTAGAATCTTCAGAATTTATAGTTTCTAAAAAATAATTTAAGTGATTTTTAAGACGTACTTTTTCTTCAGTAATATCAAATTTTTCAATGTAGTAAACCAATTCTTGTTCAAAGCGGTTTTCATCGTATTTTTCCTTTAATTCCTCAACACCTTTAAGTAACCGTTCTCTAACACCTTCAACACGTTCAGGATCCATGGTTATTACTTGCTCAAGTAAATCATCAATGCTTTTAACACGCATATTAAAATCTTGCTCAAGAACCTTTCCTTCATTTAATCTATGATTAATTAAATCGTTAACAGCTGCTTGTATTTCGGTTTCAATAAGTTGCCATTCATTTTCATCAATTTCTTCACGCACCGTATTTAACGCATCAGGAAAACGTACCGCCATTTTAAGTAGCTCGATATCGTTACCATCTACTACATTTTTTAGTTGTTGCATATATTGTTTAACAACAGGGGTGTTTATTTGTGTTGAGGTATCTTCGGCAGTAGTTTCAACGTAAATAGAAAAATCTATTTTACCGCGTACTAATTTATTAGCAATAAGCTTTCTTATAGCAAGTTCTTTTTCTCTATAAATTGAAGGCATTCTTGCATTTAAATCGAGGCTTTTACTATTAAGAGATTTTAACTCTATAGTCACTTTTTTTGAGGGCAATTGCAATACAGATTTTCCGTAACCTGTCATTGAATATATCATAAACGTATGTCTTTAAGGTTTACAAAGGTAATTAAAACCTAAGTGATAGAAAATAATTAATTGATAAGGTATTTGATGTGTTTTTTAGAGTAATTGTGCTTTAAATAAAAATGAAAAGGCTCTAAATCAATATCAAACCGTTAAGAAGATATCAAAGAAGAGCCTTTATAAATTGTAGAAAAATGAGTGTTTCTTTTAGAAGCTAATAGCTATCTCTTTATGTTTCACTTTTTTAATTCTTGGAGCTAACCTAATAAAAATATTTACAATAATCGCTTAAATACTTATTTATTCGACAAAATACACTTGATATTCTTGTTTTAGAAAATATAGTAATCAATTTTAATTATTATAAGACTAGTAGTTTGGGCGTATAATGAATATTGTTGTTATTAATGATACACAAGATATTTGGGAATATTGAAGGAGAAATAAAATACCCTATCTTCATATAGTTTTGAAAATAGGGTGTTATAAAAAATAATTGTACTCAAGGCGGTAATCACTACCTTTAATTACTATATTTTCTTGTTTTTAATAAAACCGCTATAATCTCTTTGTTTTTAATGCTTAATAAATAATTAGCTTAAAAATTTATTAAAAGAGATTAAGCTAAATTAAATAAAATTAAGTATTTTTCGGCAAGAAATCGGCAAAATATTTAAGAATTGAATGTAAAATATTTTATAGTTAAAGGTAAGAAGAAATATTTAAGTGTTTATGTTCGCTTTTGGGATAGCAAAAGAATAGACCAAAAAACCAGAACAGGAATAAGCGTAATATATGATGATTGGTCAGCAGCTAAGCAACAAATAAAAGTAAAAGCTTCAAGAGATAATAATGCTGACTTTTTTAACGACAAACTAAGGAAATTAGAGGATTTTGTTGTGATTAAGTATAATTTTGATAATACAAGTAAAAAAGACATCACGAAAACTTGGTTAAAGGATACTGTTTCCGATTTTTTTGGGAGAGTTGATGAGAATGAAGAGTATAAAGCATATTTAGTTCCTTGGGTAGAAAGATTTATTAAAGTTGCGCCTAATAGACTTTATAGAGGAAAGAAAATAGAAAGTAGATCTGTGAAAAATTACAAATCAGCATTAAATAAACTTATAGATTTTGAAGCACAAACAAAAAAAAGATATCGATTTGAAGATATTGATTTAGTTTTCCATCAGGAGTTTGTAACCTATTGTAAGGATGTTGCCAAACTCAATAATAATTCAATTGGAAATATTATTAATAGAATCAAAACTTTTTGTAGAGAAATTGAAATGGATGGGTATTCTGTAAACCCACAATATAAAAGCAGCAATTTTAATGCGCCTAAAAATGAGACTTACGACACTTATCTAAATGATGATGAAATTAATAAGATTTTTAAACACGATTTTAGCGAATCAGAAAGGTTAGACAATGTTCGCGATTTATTTGTTATTGGATTAAGAACAGGTTTGCGTATATCAGATTTTTTAAGAATAAAAAAAGAAAACATTTTAGGCAATGTTATAAATATAACCACCCAAAAAACACAACAAAACCTAACAATACCTATTCATCCACAATTTCAAAAAATACTTAACAAACGAAACGGGAATTTTCCAAAAAGCTTATCAGATCAGAAATTTAATAAATATATAAAAGAAGTTTGTTCTGAAGCGGAGATCGATAACCAAATTTTTGGTTCTAAAAGAAACCCAGAAACTAATAGAAAGGAAGCGAAAATTTATGCAAAGCATGAATTAATAAGCTCACATTGTTGTAGAAGATCATTTGCTAGTAATCTTTTTGCAGCAGGTATAGATACATCTGTTATTATGAAAGCAACTGGACATAAGACAGAATCTCAATTTATTAAGTATATAAAATTATCTCAAGACGAACATATAAAGAAATTAAGTGAATATTGGGATAAGCAAAGTAAAAAGGAATAAATGGAATATCTAAATAAGTTAGGTACAGAAGCCTATTATGAAAAATCATTTAGAGAATTACTTAATATTCTCTTAGAAAATAATGCGTTTCATATTTTAAAAGAAGATTGGGAATCTTTTTTGAAATCCGTTCAATCTATCAGCCATTTTGATATTGAAATGGTTAACTATTTAGGGGGTAATCATTATTTAAAAGAAAAAACAAAAAAAGATTTTGATATTGAGGCTTGGTTTAAAAATTTATGATTGTCCGTTTTTAGTCATAATCCTGTGATTACAGCAATTA
>TARA_R110002050_G_scaffold154152_6_pt1 | contig 12948 bp, 14 predicted proteins | sample TARA_R110002050 | Tara Oceans TARA_R110002050 (sample SAMEA4396988) | marine metagenome | biome: Polar Biome; feature: [DCM] deep chlorophyll maximum layer (ENVO:01000326); material: water (ENVO:00002006), including particulate matter (ENVO:01000060) such as... | depth 25 m
GTATAAGTTAGTTGGTAAGAAAGTCTCAATTGTAAAACAATTGAGACTTTCATTATTTTAATAGGTTAGTCAGTTCAGGCAGCGCAACTGTATTTTGCTCTCCAGTAGTCATGTTTTTTAATGTAAAAACACCCGAATTTAATTCCTCTTCACCAACTAAAACTACAAACGGAATGTTACGACGGTTCGCATAATTCATTTGTTTTTTCTTTTGTTTACCTGAAATTGCGGCATCTGGAAATAGCTCTGCTTTAATACCATCTTCTCTCAATTGCGTTACAGCTCCTAAACTGTACATAGCTTCTTTATCACCAAAATTAATAAACAATACTTTTGTAGAATCTGTAATAGTATCCGGAAACAAATTCAATTCTTCTAACACTAAATAAATACGATCTAAACCAAAACTAATACCTACACCACTCATATCCTTAAGGCCAAAAATTCCAGTAAGATCATCGTAACGACCTCCTCCTCCAATGGATCCCATTTTCACGCCTTCTGGTGCAGAGACTTCAAAAATAGCACCTGTATAATAATTTAAACCTCTTGCTAAAGTAACATCGAGTTGTAGCGTTGCTGTTTTTAGTTTTAAGCTTGAAATAGCTGCGTTTATAAATTCTAATTCTTCAATTCCTTTTAATCCAATTTCAGAAGTACTTAAAATAGATTTTAAACTTTCTATTTGATTTCCAAAATCACCTTTCAGCGTAAACAAAGGTTGAAGTTTAGAAATACCATCTTCAGAAATACCTTTACCTCGCATTTCTTCTTTTACCTTCTCCTCGCCTATTTTATCTAACTTATCTAAAGCAACAGTGAAATCAATCAATTTATCTTGTGCTCCTATGACTTCAGCAATACCAGATAGGATTTTACGGTTATTGATTTTAATAGTAACGCCTTTTAATTTTAAAGCTGAAAATACGGCATCATAAAGTTGAACAAATTCTACTTCTTGAAACAAAGATTTAGAACCTACCACATCTGCATCACATTGAAAAAACTCTCTAAACCTTCCTTTTTGCGGACGGTCTGCTCTCCAAACGGGCTGTATTTGATAACGTTTAAACGGAAATTCTATATCGTTTTGATTTTGCACAACGTAACGTGCGAAAGGTACTGTAAGGTCGTAACGTAATGCTTTTTCTGAAATCTTACCAGCTGCTTTTGAAGAATTTAATAAATCTAAATGATTTATATAAATTTTGTAAAAGGATAAATAAATACCTCGTTTAAATTCTATCTGATTCGAAAATGATTCAACTGTATCAATATTTTTATTCTCATTAAAAAAATTAAGAATGGTATCTTCTCTTTCAATAAAAAAGTCCTTTAATATTTTCTTTTCAACAATATCAATTTCTTTATATAAAGCAAGAATACTTTCTAAAAACTCATCATAACTCAAATTCTCTTCACCCTTTATAAATGACTCCAATGAATCTATAATTTCTGAAAAATAAATATTTATGATAGCTGAATTAGCTACACTATTTTTTAAGTCTTTCAAATAATCTCCACTATTTAAAATTTTAAATATCAAGCGATCACCTTCATCTCCATATTTTCCCATTAAGGTATCCGAGTTCTCAAAACTTGGTGTTTCTATAGGTTGAAATCCAAAAATTTGAAATTGTTCTTTTATGGTTTCCATAATATAAGAACGTTTTGCTACGTCTCCTGCGTTAAAATCTCTTGTACCTTTTGGGATGCTTGGTTTTTGTGCCATAATATGCCCTGCAAAAGCAGGAATCTATTTTAGTGAAACTATAATCTTTTTGTCACTTTTAGCGCAGTCAAATTGATTTTTTAAGTATTTATTACCAATACTTTTCGACTGCGCTCAAAGTGACAGCGCTTTAAAATCAATCACAAAAATATTATATTTTTCAGAGGTCTGACTAAGATAATTGGATTTTATAGTAACTTTATACGGATTAAGTAGTCTTATACGTAAAACAACCCAACTAACGCGACAAAAAAACTATGTTTTCATTAGCTAGAGAGAATATTAGAATTGCCTTCGACTCTATTAAAGGTCAATTATTACGTACTATTTTAACGGTTTTAATCATCGCGATTGGTATAATGGCGTTGGTAGGGATTTTGAGTGGTGTTTCTGCATTAGAGAATACAATTACAAGTAATTTTTCTTCAATGGGTTCTAATACGTTTAATTTTCAGCGTTACGAATTCACCAATCAACGTCAAAGTAGTAGAGAACGACAAAAAATAAATCCGGTTATAAATTACAGAAATGTTAAGGATTTTGAAGATAATTATGATTTCCCCTTTACTAAAGTAGCAGTCTCATTTTTTGGAACCTATGCTGCTGAGGTTAAATACGACAATGAAAAAACAGATCCAGAAGTTGCTGTTTTAGGTGCCAATGAATATTACATTGAAAATTCTGGTTTAGAAATTGAAAATGGTCGCTCACTAAATGTATTTGATGTAGAAAACAGTAATACCGTTTGTGTGATTGGTAGCGATTTACAAAAGGCATTGTTTCCCGAAGAAAATCCAATTAATAAAACCATAAGTATTAGGGGTTCTAAATTTAAAGTCATTGGTGTTTTAAAAGAAAAAGGATCTACGTTTGGAAATAATCAAGATTTAAGAGTGATTATGCCTATTCAGAAAGCGCGTTCCATTTTTACAAATCCCAATATAAATTATAGTTTGAGTGTAAAAGTAGATAAGACTGATATGCTCGAAGCTGCACAACAAGAAGCAATTTTAACCTTTAGAAATATTAGAGGTCTTAACCCAGTTGAAGACAACGATTTTGGCATTGAACGTAGTGATGATTTACTAAATAGAGTCGCAGAAAATACTTCCGCACTTTATCTTGCCGCATGGATTATTAGCATAATTACCATATTTGGATCTACAATTGCTTTAATGAATATTATGCTTGTTTCTGTTAGTGAACGTACTAGAGAAATTGGTGTTAGAAAAGCTCTGGGAGCCAAAAGCAAAACAATTGCATTTCAGTTTTTTATGGAAACTATTATCATTGGACAACTTGGTGGTATTTTAGGAATAATTCTCGGTGTTTTAATAGGTTGGGCAGTTGCCAACGGTTTTGAACTAGAATTTTCTACACCTTGGGTTGCAATGATTTGGGCAACGAGTATTGCATTTATTGTTGCTGTAGTTTCTGGTTTATATCCAGCGACTAAAGCTGCTAAATTAGATCCTATTGAGAGTTTACGTTATGAGTAGAATTCCTGCGAAGACAGAAATCTTATAACTATTGTAGAGGGTTTTATAAAGTTTAATCTATTTATAACACCCTTAAAGTCCCCTTAAAAGTGGACAATACTCAATACTAATTGCTCAAAAACAGAACTTTACCTTAATTCTTTTTCTCTTTTTTCTAAAATCTAAAGACTATATCTTACAGAATCTTTTACCCCTTTACCAAATTAGCAAAATAATTAAACAACTCTCCTTTTGTAATATTCGCACCAGACTGAATCATTTTAAAAATATCTAAATACTTATCGTCAGAATAGTCTTTTTTCGCATTAAAAAATTCAACTGAATCAGATAATAGATTATCTCTTAACCAATTAAATCCCTCTTTAGTTGTAAAATCTACACGCTTATTATCAATTCTTAACGCAATTAAACGCATGTTCTTTTCATTACATTGAAACAAGTGAATTTGTTGTGGAGAAATGTGCTCTAAAAATTCAACTTTTTGTAAAACTCCTAACCAAACTAAGTCGCTAAAAACATCTAGCTCTTGTTCTGCTGTTTCTGGTTTATTCTTCTTTATTTCTTCCCACTCATCACCTGTTATTGATTGGGTTGCTAAAAAGTTGATGAATTCTTGGTGTAATTCTTCAAATTGTTCTTTTGTTAATCTTGAATATTTCATTTCAACATTGTTTTGTCGTTCTGAACTTGTTTCAGAATCTATTTTTTTAATTATTTATAGCTTTAAAAGCTTCAAAAGGTCTATCTGTTGCCATAATATCTGCGCCTTGATCTTTCCATTGCATATAAAGCTCATCGTCTTTTGCTGCAGCACTTTTATCTAAGTTACCTAAAGTCCCAAGCATACAAACCACATTATTATCATGCAAACGTTTAAATAAAGATACGTCTGAAAGTCGTGTTCCGGTAAAAGCTAACATGTTTTCTGTTGGAATTTCAGCCTCTAAAAGCCTTTCAAATTCTTCATTATTTCTTGCTGAAACAGATAATAATAAATCTGGTGCTAATTGATAAGCTGTTTTCGCTTGCTCTACATTGTAAGTTATTATTATGCTTACATCTTCTGCATTTGCATCGCGTAACGCTTTAATCACATCTTCTTGTTTTACGCTGCGTTTAATATCAATAGTAAGAATGACATTATTTTTATCGCACCATAAAAGTAATTCTGAAAACAATGGAATTTTAAATTCTGTTTCGTTTCCATAGTCATCCACCAAATTAAAGTTTTTTAATTCATTATAAGTTAAGTCGCTTACTTTACCTGCACCTGTTGTGGTTCTATCTATTGAGTTATCATGCATTAATATAAGCTGACCATCTTTAGTTTGCGCAACATCAACTTCATATATCGCATTAATACTATCGTTGATAAACTTTATGCTTTCTAAGCAGTTTTCAGGATAGTTTAACAATCCTTTACCTCCACGATGCACACTAATATTTGGATAATCGGAATGTGAAGCCTTAAACAATTCAATGAGTTGAGAAGTCTCAACATTAGCTGTAACCTCTTGTTCTGTAGTTGATTTACAACTAAAAAAAGCACATACTATAAAAACTAGAAGAAAATGTTTCATATTAAGTCAACTATTAATACCTATTAGGTTTAAAAAAAAGTTATAAAAAAACCGTTTAGTTAAACTAAACGGTTTTAAAAATTATTTTAATAAAGACTATGCTTCACCAACAACGTCGAAAGATAAATCAACTGTTACTGATCTGTGTAATCTTATTGCAGCTTCATACTGACCTAAACGCTTAATGTTACCACCATTGATAGAAATAAATTTCTTATCAACATCGTGACCAGCGTTTTTAAATGCAGCAGCTAAATCTATAGTGGTAATAGAACCAAATAATTTATCTCCAGCAGTTGCACCTGTACCAGCTTTAGCTGTAATTTTAATATCTAAACCTCTTAGAGCATCAGCAGTTTTTTCAGCTTCAGCAATAATAGATTTTTCTTTAAAAGCTCTTTGCTTTAAAGTTTCTTCTAACACTTTTTTAGCAGAAGAAGTAGCCATTACAGCTTGTCCTTGAGGAATTAAAAAGTTTCTACCATAACCGTTCTTAACAGATACAATATCGTCTTTAAATCCTAAATTTTCAACGTCTTGTTTTAATATAAGTTCCATTGTTATGATGTTTTATTTTAATAAATCAGCTACGTATGGCATTAAAGCTAAATGTCTAGCTCTTTTTACCGCTACAGATACTTTTCTTTGATACTTTAAAGATGTTCCTGTTAAACGTCTTGGTAATAACTTACCTTGTTCGTTAACAAAACCTAATAACCAATCTGCATCTTTATAATCTACATACTTGATTCCAGATTTCTGAAAACGACAATATTTTTTAGTCTTAGACGTCTCGATATTTAACGGTGTTAAATATCTAATTTCTCCGTCTTTTTTTCCTTTTGCTTGTTGTTCTATAGATGACATAATTACGCTTTTGCTTTTGCTTTTACTTTAAGTTTTTCTCTTCTTCTCTCAGCCCATGAAATAGCATGTTTGTCTAATTTCACAGTTAAGTAACGCATAAAACGTTCGTCACGTCTAAATTCTACTTCTAAAGGCTCAATTACCTCTCCAGCAACAGTGTACTCAAATAAGTGATAAAAACCACTTTTTTTGTTTTGAATTGGATAAGCTAATTTTTTTAAGCCCCAATCTTCTTTGGATATCATCTTAGCACCTTTAGAAACGAGGAAATCCTCATATTTCTTTACTGTCTCCTTTATCTGATCTTCAGATAAAACGGGATTTAAGATGAAAACAGTTTCATAATGATTCATAATAAATAATTTTGTTTATTGTTAAAACGGCTGCAAAAATACATATTTATTCCATAACTGACAACAAGTTTTACAACTACTTTTATAACACCTATATAACTCCCTAAAAACCACAAATGTTTATGTTAATTTTTACGGTTTGTCGGTAAAATTTGTTTTTTAACCGAATTTATCGTACTATTGTCGATATCTTAACCTAAAATTAATAATGTTATGACTTTAAACTGTGTAGTTGTTGATGATTCTGCGATTCAGCGCCTCTCTATAGTAAAGTTAATTGAGAACCATTCCTCACTTAACCTTATTGCGGAGTACAGCAGTGCGTTAGAAACTAAAAACGGTCTTAATACACATAAAGTGGATCTTATCTTCTTAGATATAGAGATGCCTGTATTAAACGGTTTTGAGTTGCTAGATGTACTCAACAACAAACCCCAAATTATTTTTGTTACTGGTAAAACCGAATATGCTTTTAAGGCATTTAATTATGATGCCACAGATTATCTTCAAAAACCTATCACTAAAGAACGTTTTAATGTTGCCGTAGAAAAAGCTATTGAGCAGCATAAATTAAAATTAGATTTTAATGAAACGGATGGTGAACATATTTTTGTAAAAAGCAACCTTAAAAAACGTAAAGTATATATTAAGGATATTAAATGGATTGAAGCACTTGGTGATTACGTAAAAGTAGTTACAGAAGAAAACAGTCTTGTAGTTTTATCTACAATGAAAGCTTTTGAAAGCGAACTACCAGAAGGTAAATTTTTGAGAATCCACAAATCTTACATTGTGAATCTTGATAAAATAGACAGATTCAACAGTAAGAATGTTGAAGTTGGCGCTTACGAAATTCCATTGAGTCGAAATAAAAAGACTCAATTAGTTGATGCTTTAAATAACATGTAGAACATTTACATTTATACTTTAAGCATTACATTATAATTTTAAAAAATCCTAAGCTACGGCTTAGGATTTTTTGGTTTTAATAATTATCTACATTAATCACCACCCTTACTGGTCTAAATTCTTTAACAGAATTAAAACTATTATCGATTTTCTTAATAGCCTCTTTTGTTTTAACTAATGATTGTTGATGTGGAATTTTAACCAAAACGTTTTTATGATATAAATTTCTTATCCTTGATACCGGTGGAAATTCTGGACCTAACACATTAGATTTAAAATATTGTTTTAAAGATTTAGCGTACCAATCTGCAGCTAAATTTACACGATTATAATCTTTATGCTTAAACGTAATTTTTATCAATCGATATATTGGTGGATATTTAAAATTATAACGCTCGTTCATTTGTTCTGCAAACATTTCTTTATATGAGTTTGTAGAAACTTGCTGCAATATGTTATGATGTGGATTATAAGTTTGAATCAGCACTTTTCCTCGCAAATCAGTTCGTCCTGCTCTACCTGAAACCTGTGCCATTAATTGATAACTACGTTCATGTGCCCTAAAATCTGGAAAGTTGAGCAAATTATCGGCATTCATAATACCAACTAATTTTACAAATCTAAAATCTAACCCTTTAGTTAACATTTGTGTACCAACTAAAATATCAACTTCACGTTGCTCAAAACTATTTATTATTTTTTCAAAGCCGTATTTTCCACGCGTAGTATCTAAATCCATACGTGCGACTTTTTTTTCTGGAAATAACGTTTTTACTTCTTGCTCTATTTGCTCTGTACCAAAACCTTTAGTATCTAAAGTAGAGTTTCCACAACCTTGACACGCTTTAAGCATTACCGAATTGTAACCACAATAATGACAACGCAACTGATCTCTGTATTGATGATACGTTAAACTCACGTCACAATTAGGACATTGAGGCGATGTTCCGCAAGTTGTACATTCTATAATAGGCGAAAACCCTCTTCTGTTTTGAAACAAAATAATCTGAAACCCTTCTTCTAAAGTTTCAGTCATTTCTTCTATAAGTCTGTCACTAAAATGACCTTTCATGCGTTTTCGCTTATACTTATCTGCTAAATCTACCAATTCAATATCTGGCATTACCACGTTATTGTAACGTGTGTTTAATTCTACCAAACCATATTTACCTTGGCTAGCATTAAAATAAGTTTCTAAACTTGGTGTTGCAGAACCTAATAGCGTTTTTGCTTTAAATATATTGGCTAAAACAATAGCTGCATCTCTAGCATGATAACGTGGCGCTGGATCAAATTGCTTGTAAGACGACTCATGTTCTTCATCTACAATAATTAATCCTAGGTTCTTAAATGGTAATAATAAAGACGAACGTGCACCAATTACTACTTGTGCTTTTTCGGAGTTATTGAGCATATTTTGCCAAACCTCTACCCTTTCGTTTCCAGAATATCTAGAATGAAAAACAGCTACTTTCTCTCCAAAATAATCTTGAAGTCTATTCACCAACTGCGTTGTTAATGCTATTTCTGGCAACAAGTACAACACTTGTTTTCCTATTTCTAGTTGTTTTTGAATCAGCTGAACATAAATTTCAGTTTTACCTGAAGACGTTACACCATGTAACAAGGCTACTGACTTTTCTTCAAAAATAGATTCAACCTCATCATACGCTTTTTGCTGTGCTTCACTTAATCGTTTAGCATCTGCATCACCTTCACCATCAAATTGAACACGATCAACTTTTATATGATATTCTTCTAGAATCTGTTTATCAATTAAAGTTTTAATAATGCTAGTGGATGCACCACTCCTCTCAGATAAATCTGAAACTTTAATTGGTTGTTTTATTGAAGCTTCCATTGTAAAAAGCGATAAAATAACCTCTCTTTGTTTTGGAGCTCTACTTAATTCTAACAACAACTCTTGAAGCTTTTCTTGCGATTTATGATTGTGATGTAACTTAACATAACGCACCAACTTTGGCGTGTATTTTTCGTAAAGCTCTTCCTGTAGGTTTAATACTCCTTTTTCTACTAAACCATTGATAATAGGCAATACACGCTTTTTATCTAGTATAGAAACTACATCACTAATTTTTAGAGACGATTGACGTTGTAAGGCTTCATATATCAAGAATTCTTCATCTTTTAATTCCGATTCGTTAATAGTTACTTTTTCATTCTTAGAGATGACCGTTTCACTTTCTAATAAAAAAGCATTTGGCATTGCTGCTCTTAAAACTTCACCAATACTACACATGTAATAATTTGCAATCCACTCCCAATGTTTTAACTGATTTTTTGTAATTACCGGCGAATCATCTAAAATTTGATGAATGGTTTTAGCATCATAAGCCGTTGGTGGATTTTGATGAATTGTATACACTAAAGCTGTGTAAATTTTACTTTTACCAAATGGAACAGCCACACGCATTCCAGGTTTTAGGAATTGGGATTCTGCTTCGGTAATATGATATGTAAATGCCTTTTGAAGCGGAATTGGTAGAATGACGTCTATAAAATGTAGCATTATTTAATACGTTTCCAATATTGAGTTTTATAGAAAAAAGCTAAATAACCTCTTACCTGCAAAGTGTCTTCATCATCTTCAAATTTTAAACGACAATCGTATGTTTTTCCGTTTTCAGGATTTAAAATGGTACCATCTTCGTAAACGTCATCATTCTTAGACAAACCATCAATAATAATTAACCCAATTATTGGTTGATTTTTTTTATCACCTTTACATTGATTGCAAAGTGGGTTATTGGATTTTGGATTTATTAATTCTATAATTTTTCCATATATTTTTCCATCGCTTTCATAAATTTCAATAATAGACCTTGCTTTTCCTGTACTATCATCTATGGTTTTCCATTTACCTAAAACAGATTGCGCTGAAAGAAATGAAAACATAAAGAAAACTGAAAAAAGTACTAAAATATTTTTATTCATAATTAAAAATTAAAAGCTTTGTATACCAAAAGTAATAGGTTTAATTAAAAAACCATCCCTTTATGAGATGGTTTTCGATTTAAAAAAGCATGTGGCTTACAAAGTTTAATATTTATTAGTCGTTGTAATAAGGAATTTCTGAAAAACTTCCGTTGGTAATATTGTACGTTATATTAGTATCGTCATCTGTAGTTTTAAAACTAAATGTTCCAGAAATTGTTTCTGCAGATGCATTAATTGCTGAAATATGCAATGTTGCACTTACCGTTTGATCTGCATCAATATTTGTAGTGCTATTATCACTTTCAAATGCATATGAGCCAACTATTAAATCGGCAGACGAAGTAAATGTTGCGCCAAATATGATATCCTCTGGACTATCAATAAAAACAACCACTCCAATAGCAGTAGTTTCTGAATTATCTGAAACACCATCTGTAGAGGCTGCTACACTAAAGGCATAAATAGTTTCTGTACCCACAGATTCCGTACTTAGTAAAGCACCTAAAGAATTAGGTCCAAACTCCCATGTTTTTGTTACTCCATTAATATCTGCTTTAACCACACCTGCATCTTCAATAAATTGGTTAACAGCATCTTCCACATCACAACTAATTAATGTAATGGCCAATAAGAACAGTACTATTTTTTTCATAATGCAAAATGTTAGAATTTATAATTTAAATATTTTTTTTAGTGAAGCCGAGTCTTTTTTTACTTTAGTACTTGGCGTTGATTTATTGTCCGTTCTATTAACTTTAACAGTTTTTATCCTAGAATTTACATTTGAATTTTCTTTGTTTTCTACAGTGACATTGACTGGAATATTAGCTATTGTCCCACCAGATTTTTTATCTGCTAAAGCCCTTAATTTTGCGACCTCAGAATCTAATGCTCCAAAATAAACTTTATCGTAAATTTCAATGGCTTCCTTGTAGCGTTCTTGCTCTTCTAATACCCATGCCAATAACATGAGTTCATGTCTGGTTGAAATTGTATTTTCGCTATTTGGATTTAATTCTAAACTTTTAGCTATATCTGCTTCTGTTTCTTTAATGTTTCCTAACTTAAAATGTACTTTTGCTCTCATAAAATAAGCGGTTGCACTTGGCGTTAATGCTACCATTTGGTCGTATTTTTCTATTTCATCTTCTTTAGCATTTTCGCGCATAATGAGTAAGCTACTGGTTCTTAAAAAATTAATATGTTTGTAATAAACATCGCAGCTATATATTAATTCTGAAGGCATTGCTAATAATAAATCTTTACGCGCTAATTGACCTTTTAAAAATTTTTGCTGTGTATCTTCTTCTATAATAGATGCATCAATTTGTGTGGCATATTTAGGCAATGTTTCTCTTAAACACCTTTTAAATGCATTTTCTGTAAGTACGCGTTTTAGACTTTCTTCTTCTAAACAATTACATACATCTGACCTAAAAGCGCTTTTATAATTTTGCGCATTAACAAATGATAAATTCAATACTAAAAGAATATAAATGATATTAGTTTTCATTTAATTTTTAATTAAAATTAGTCTTCCTCTTCATCTTTTGTGCCTACAAAATAGGTCTTAACAGCTGTCATACAAAACCTTAACGCTTTTTTTGAACGATTTAAATTTAGCGTAGCCTTGGCTTGTTTCATAAAAGAAGCATCACTAATATCATCTACAATATCTGGGACTTCTTGCCATAGACTATCAACATTTCGTTCTGCACGTTCTATCAATTCATCTTCAATTTCTGCTGGTACTTCTACGCCTGCTTTTGTTAAACTATCGTATACAAACACCTTATAATAAAGTTCAAAAGAATGATTTACAAAATTATCTACGCTTTTAATCTTAGAGCTTCGTTTTGGTGGCTTTAGCCTATTTTCTTGCGACCAAACAGTACTCACAGAAAGAAACATAACGATTAAAAAAAAGGCGACTAGATTATACGATTTTGAATTAATTGTTTTCATATTGAGAGATTTTAATATCTTAATCATAATTTATAATACCATCCATAGTTAAAATGGTTTCATTGTCTACATTTATTACCGTTGTATTACTAAATAACACCTGTTTGTTTACTTTATCTACGCTAAAACCAGAACCGCAATCTGTATTATTTGCAGCGCTAATTGCTGGTGTAGCACAGACATATCTATACTCAACTCCATTTTTTAAAATGGTCATTGAAATTGTTTTTTCTGCTGAAGCATTGTCATCAGCATCAAACTGTGCGGCAACAATAATAAAGGCATTTGCATAATCTGAAGATTCTAATTCTCCGTTTTCAATCGTTGTATTTTTATCTAAAAGTACTACTGAACTAGATGTACCTGTTGTATCTAAAGCGTCAGAATCAATATTGCCAACAACTAAAGCGGTTCCGATTAACGAAGTATCTGTTCCTGATAATTGAATTGACCCAAAAACATCAGAATCCGAATCATCACTACTTGAACAATTAATGGAGAGTAATACAAATAAAGCGAGCATAAAAAAATTGCCAAAGCTATTTATTTTCATAATTCTAATTGGTTTACTATTTGTTTAATAATTTAAAGTAACTTCATATCTCGTTTAGAACCAACAGACAACCTATTATCGTTGGTTCTGAATATATTAACGTTTAACTTGTAGCGTTTTTTTGACTTATAATTACTATTTTTAACCTAGCTATTAACCAAAATTATAAATGAGAAGACTCCTAACCATCCTCTTTTTAATGACTTCACTATTTTGTATTTCTCAGAATAAGATGCTAGACTCGTTAGAAAATGTTATCGATAATTACAAAACACAAGACACTAATTATGTAAACCTTAGAATTAAGTATGTTGCAAGAAAAATGTTTTTAACTCCAACAGATAGTACCTGGCGAGCATACAATCTTAAAACCTTAAAGATTTCTGAGCAACTTAATTATCCTAAAGGCATTGGCATATCTTATAATAATTTAGGGATAATTAAACACTACTTTCAGTCTAAACCAGTAGAAGGTTTAGCTTACTACCAAAAGAGTTATGCCGAATTTGAAAATGAACCAAAATTTCAAAAA
>TARA_R110002050_G_scaffold128442_4_pt1 | contig 12939 bp, 19 predicted proteins | sample TARA_R110002050 | Tara Oceans TARA_R110002050 (sample SAMEA4396988) | marine metagenome | biome: Polar Biome; feature: [DCM] deep chlorophyll maximum layer (ENVO:01000326); material: water (ENVO:00002006), including particulate matter (ENVO:01000060) such as... | depth 25 m
ACCTCAGTTGGTTTAAGTGCTTTCTGAGCATTCTTTACAGACATTTCACCTAAACGATTAGCAGTTTTACCAATTGTATTAAGGCGTTCAGTATAAGCATCACCAGCATATTTCATAAAACCTGTAGAATATTTACCTAATGCTCTTTCTTCTCTACCTGCTTTGGCGATTTCAGCACCTGTTGAAATTAAACCTACTGTAGATCCTATGACATTTTTACCATCTGAAATACCATAAAAACCAGCATCTTCTTCTTCTTTTGTTTTATCAGTTGCTATTGTTCCTGGTTGCTGTTTTAATTTAGCATCATAAGCATCTGTTAATCTTTGATTATGTGCTTTTATTGCGTCATTAAAATTACTCGTCCGAGCATTAAAAGAAGTCCCCTCACTTATCGCACTCTCATAACCATACATACCTGACATATTTATAATATGATGCTTATTTTATTTAAGATTTGAAAAGTTTTATTTTTTTATAAATATTAATTAAATATGAGTTATTCAATTATTTGGGAAAGCGAAGATTTAAAAAATCTAAATCATAAAATAACTGAATCTGGAGGTGCTCTTCAAGGGTGTTGTATGTATCAGAATGGAACAAGGAATTTTTCCATACGAAAAAATATAGAAGATTTAAGACAAAATCTTTTTGATTGTGGAAAAAAGAGTAAGAAGATTTTAGAAGTTGGATTTAATGCGGGTCATAGTAATTTATTATTTTTATTTGGAAATCCAGATGCTGAAATATTAAATTTTGATTTAATGGGACATAAATATTCTTATCCTTGTTATGAATATCTTCAATCAAAATATAATGTATCAGTTATCGCAGGTAATAGTATGAAAACATTATTACAAAAAGAAAGGGATATATTTGATTTAATACATATTGATGGGGGACACGGTGATAAACCAGCATTTCAAGATTTAGTTAATTGTAAAAGATTTGCTGATAAAAAAACACTTATGATTTTTGATGATACAAATTCGGAAACAATTACAAAAATATTAGAATTTGCTATTCATTGTAAATTCATAAAAGAAATAAATTATGAAAAAGAAAATTTAAAACAAATTAGACATCATAGGATTTTTAGATATGTAATGTAAATTTAACTTAAGTTTTTTTTTTATACATCTTCTTTAAATGGAATTTTTAACGATACCAAAAAGGATTCATCAAGTATTTTGGAATTTCAAAGGAAAAGAATTAAATGAAATAGATGTATTTAGAGAATGTGTAGATGAAACAGAAAGATTTTGTAAGAAAAATAAATATGAATATAAACTATGGAACTTAAAGGATTGTGAAGAATTACTCTGTGAAGAGTATCCACAATATATTTGGCTATGGACTGAATTTAGACATGATATTCAACGTGCTGATTTTATAAGATATTTAATTTTACATAAATATGGAGGATGGTATGTAGATTGTGATGTTTATCCTATTCAAAAATTAGAACCTCTTTTATCAAATAAACAAGTATTTACATTTTGGAATAATGATAAAAAAAGATTTCCTTATAATGCTGTAATGGGATCTGCTTTTCAAAATGAACTATTCATCAAAATCTCGGAAGATATTGAAAAAAGAACTATAGAGAAACAGAGTATGAAAATATATGATAAGTGGCAGGGTAGATTAGTTTTTCAAACTACAGGACACGCTATGCTGAGAAATCATGTCCCAAAGGATAGTCTTCAAGATTTATTAATTATTGAAAATGAAAAAAAGAATATATTTATTACAGCAGATAATCCTTATTTTTATGATAAGAATGCTTCAATTTGGTATCATTAAATTTATTGTGGTATAATCTCTTCTTCTGTTTTAATATCAGGTATTTTATTTATTGGTTTTTCACCGAATAGTAATCTATCACCCTCAGCTATCTGTGTTTCAAAACATTTGAATGCTCGTGCAGGATTACTCTGTAAATCAAGATATAAGAAATCATATCTTACTTCTGTTGCTTTATGATATATTTTTCTAAATTTTTCATCACCACCAAACATACCTGAAAATTCTTGAGATATTTTATCTAATTCACTCATATTCTGTAAATTACCACAGATAAAGGCATTTGTATTATTCCTAATAGTCGGGCCGACCGCTTTAAAGGATTGAACCGAAACTGCTAATAATCCTACGCCGTAATGACGACTGCGTGTCACAAGGTGATTCAGGTATGAATTTCTTTTTACTGAACCAAGGATATCATCAAAAATCATCCCTATGAAGGGGCGGTCTTCATCATCAAATTGTTTCTGTTGCTCTATGATACCTGCTAAAACATTATCATCATAACCAGTATAGCAATCACACGCTTTTTTCAAAAATCTGGATGTAATATCCTGATCAATTGTATTACTCATTATCGTCACGTTATCCATAGCATCTTTGTAAAAATCATCCCTTAAAAGAAGATTTGATAAAATAGTACTCTTTCCAGATTTTGTAGGCATTACTAAACACATAATACAGGGTAATTCAGGTAAATTAGGATGAGTAATTTTCCGAGGTTTTTCCTTGGGAGGATCTTTCACTGGGTATATCTGAGGGACTTTTCCTTCCATTTATTTAATATTAGATTTAATTTTCAAAAGTAATATGAATTTATAACACAGAGCATCTTTAAGATTTCTAAATGATCTTCCTTTATATTTATCATATTTTACTCCAAAACTTTTACAATTTTTCATTTTACAAATATGTCTATGACCTGTATTAGCGGTTGGTCTTGTGCTGTAAGGAGGTTTAATATTTAATCTTTCAAGTTGTTTTGTCATTTCTAATATGTTTCAATATTTTTTTAATTAATTTTTAACGAGGTTTAACTGAATAGATTACGCCAAGGATCAGGGGCAGTTCTCGCCTGAGGTTGAATAGCACGTGCTAAGGTTGCTCTCATTTTTTCTTCTTCATTTTTCTTTATTTGAGATTCACGTTTTTCTTTTTTCTGTTGTTTTCTTAATGTATCATATTGAGATATTGCTGATAATACAGCACTATCTAAATCTTCTTTTGTAAATCCATTATTCACTTTAGCAACTATTTTAGGTTCAGGTTCAGGTTTTGGTTTAGATAATTCTTCTTCTTTTTGTTTTTTTTGTAATATTTTTTGTTCCGCTTTTTCAACTAATTTATCTTCTTTTTCTTTTGCTTTTCTTTCCCTTTCTAATTTACGTTTATCCTGTGCTATTTTTCTAATTTTGGCCAGATGTTCTTTTTGTTTATCAGACATGGGTGCTTTCCTCACATATTTACGTTTCCCTTTTTTAGGAGTAAATTCATTTACAGGTTCTTCTGGTTCTTCTAATACAGGGGCAACTTTAGGAGCTGGGCGATCACTAAATACTTCATCTTCTTCAGGTATTTCTCTTTCATCAACAGTTATGATATCATCATCTGGTAAATCATTTGTATTTTCTTTCATTAATTCATCAATGAGTTCCATATTCCCTTCTTGTTCAGGTAATTTATTATCAGGGATTTCAGGAGGTTTAGGTTCTTCTTTTTCTTCTTTAGGCATTTCAATTATCGGTAAAACACTACTCATTATATTATGAATAAACAATAAAAAATTAAAAGATAATTAAAAGATAGAAATTAATTCTTCTATAAATTCATTTACATATTTGCTTTTTTTCTTACATGAAATACTACTTCTGTGCTACCAGTTAAATCTTTAGCGAATGTTTCATCTTTTCTTACCATATGAACATCAATATCTGTTATTCTTAATTCAGTTAAATTTTTTAAATCTACATATGTTTTATCAGGATTTTGAAAGAATAATGCCCCTGTTTCTGTTCCAGCATTATCAAATCTCGGAACCTGAAATAATATCTTTGAAGGATTACCTGTACCAAAATTATATGTTTCGTGAGTAAGTGTAGGAACTCTTATAAATGTAGAATGTTGTGAAAGCATAGAGGGTCTTGTAGCAGATCTGAATGAAGCACCGAAAGCAGCAATCATATTTGAAGAGGCGTTTATAGCGAATGGACTGAAGCCGAGTGCCTCCATAGAATTAGGTTGCCATTCCTGAATACGCCGAGGCATATATCTTTCTGCAGGACCCATTATAAATATATTTTCATAATCTGTAATTAATGATCCGCTGATTACTTTACGTGTTCTTAATCCAGTTAAAGCAGATGTATTTTTTGATGCCGCATCTAAAATCTGATAAGCGGGTCTGAAATCAACAGATGTCGGCCAAGACTGAGCATTATTCCAAGGAGGGGTCGGCTCCACTCCCGCATCTAACTCATCATTTTGATCTAAACCTGATCCATTACCTAAAATTGTGGGAATCATGCATCTTGTCACCCAAGAATTTTCAGGTTGATTATTATATATTGTTGTTCCCGTTCTACATTCATATCTTGTAATATCTACCTCGTCTTCATCTTCCCAAAGTATTACTGTAGGATACATCTTCCAAGCAGTTTGTCCCACAGGTTTCGGCACCTGAGATTTAGTAGAAGCATTCACTAAAAGAGCAGAACAGGCAATTGAAGCACCAAATAATATTTCCATATTTTCACCATTAGGTCTGAATGTAATATCAGGAGTTTTACTGCTTTCTTGAGGTGTCCCCGTAGCAAATGAACTATTACTATCATTATTAGATGCGAATTCTGCATTCGCTTTTTGATAATATTTAATCTCTTCCATCTTAGCCCGAGAACCTCGCCCAACACCTACTCCATCACATACGGAATGATATAATCTTACAAATCCATCACCATTATCCTGAGCACAATAATCCATAAAACTATCTTCATAAGGACCAATACCGTTTGCCGAAACCAGGTCATCACCGAATAATTCTCCACTACCTTGACCTTCTAAGAAACCATTACCATCTAATCGGACACCAATACATCTTGAAACACCTACTGTATATGCCGCATCTACATCACGATTAGAATATGTTAATGAACCGCTGTTTAATGAAAGGGGACCACCCTGAGCATTAATCGGCATAAGTTGCCCAAATGTATTTTCACCATCAGCAGTCAGCGTAGTTCCATCCCAATCCAGAACTCCTTCACTGTATCTTTCTTCCTGTGTCCTCGTAGAAGCAGGGGGGATAGTAGAAGCAGCAGCAACACCACCTAAAGAAGGTATCTTAAATTCAAATCCTACAAAACCACCAATAGTATCAGTAATTACATTTACAACAATATTTTGTGAATCTATTTCAGGATGCTGTGAATAATTCTCTTGTAATATTCTTTTAAATTTATCAGTAAAATCTAATGGAGATAATCCAGCATCAATAGTATTTTCACAAGGAATAAAATAAGATAATGAATTTTCTAAACCTCCTTCTGCTAATCTTTCACCGAACCAAAGATTAGCTACCATGCTCCCTTTGTAATCTATCTGAGGCATACGATTAAGTTTAACACTCTCAACAGCAATTTCTGAAAGAGGTTCAATAATTAAAGGATTTTTTAAATTATTCCTAAATTGATACGGAACAGCAATTCCAATCTGATTTGTTTCACCTGCCCCTTCGCTTGATGAAGTAATTAATAAAGACATATTTATATTATGAGTAATCAAAAAAAATAAATCCATTAAATAATAAAATGCCTAAGCTGAAAGCAAACTCCGTTAAGAAAAGCAAATTAAAGAAGATTAAAGATCCTACACCTGATACAGCATTCGCTAAAAAATCGTGTGGAATGCCTATGACTAAAAATTATATTGATGTAGAAGGTGGTATCAAAAAAGATAAAGTAATTAAAGAAAAAGATGTATTTGATTTTCAAAAAAAAAAATAAATATTAGAAATCCGTTCAAAGATAAATTATATTATATACTCATTATTTAGTAAAGATGTATTATAATATTGCTTATCCTTTATTCTCATCACCAAGTGGGGGAACATACAATAAATTACCTGAAATTTATACTGAATGGGAAAAAGCATACAATGAAAGAATAGAAAGGGAAAAAGAAAAAAGGGAAGCTGAATCACAATGTGATTATGAAAAGTTTAAAAACTTCTTTAATCAGAATTTTGAAAATTATGGTGAAAGGGAAAATCCTTTAGATTTTGAATATAAAGATCTTGATGATGAATACCCACATTCAGTATTCGGTTTAAAAAAATCTGCTTCTCAAGAAGATATGAAAAATGCTTATCGCAAAGCAATTAGAGAAACACATCCCGATAAAACAGGGGAAAATACTGAAGATGAATTTAGAGAGGTTCAAGAAGCATGGGAACATTACAAAATGATAATTTAATATGTTTTTAAAACAAACGTTATTTCAAACATTCTTAATTTTAACTCCTTCTATATATTTATTCTTAAATTAATTTTGATTATTTTTCATTTGTTTGATATAGCGTTTATTTTAAAAACGTTTAAAGATTATAGTTTCTATAATTATTAGAAATGGAAATGATAGATGATAAATACCTTAAGGAAAATGCTGATGAAATAGTAAAATATATGGTAATGAAACTACCTATGAAAGCATCTTCATCAAGAAACTGGAAATTTGCTCTGAAAAAAGAAGGGGCATCTAATAATATATCTTATGTAGGATTTGCTCTTGCTTACCAAAATGATAAAAAAATTAATTCATATGGAGATAGGATAGATCGTTTTTATGATAAAGAGGCAATATTAGATGAAAAAATTAAAAATCAAAAACCTATGATTGAAAATCTTGAGAATCATATTAAAACAGCAAGGAATATAATCAGATATCTTCAGGATACAATACAGGAAAGATTTGAGGGTGAAAGAGAAGATGCTATATTTGATCGCGAAGATATCACAAGTCAATTAGTATCTCAGTATGGCGGTTTTCTCCTCTAAAATTTGATTTCAATTTAAAGATTTACTCAGTAGTAATATTGTCTGTGATTATGCCTCCTACCAGAATGCGTGATCAAATATCTAATCTTAAAAATGCTCATTCAACTATCAAAGCGAGCTGTAGTTTTGATTTCGTTATTGAAAATTATATTGAAATAAGAGATAAATATGATGCTCTCAAAAATGAATATGAAAAATCTAAAGTTTTTGAAGAACAAAAAATACAACTGAAAAGGGATTATGATGAAAAATTAAACATCATAGGTTCAAGGAATAATTCTATTCAAAATCTAAATTCAAAGATTAAAAAAATGGAAAAAGATTATCAAAAAGATATGAAACAATATCATATTGATATGGAAAATGAAATGAAAAAATCTTGTAAATTAGAAAAAGAATTAGAATATATGAAAACTCATACAGTTTCAAAAGATGATTATGAAAGACGTGATTCATATGCGAAAAAGAGGGATGAAATCATTATTGAACAAAATAAGAATATTGAAGAATTATCTGAACAGGTTAATTCTACAAAAATCAATAGTTTTGAAAATCTTAAAAATACTATTCGGCTCCTGAAGGAACAGATTATATATCTTAAAGAAGGTTATGGAAAATTTGATATTGAGGAAAATGAAAAATTACAAAAAGAAATTGAAACACTAAAAGAAGAAAAAGAAGTATTCATCAAAACCATTCATAAATTTAAAGAATATTCTGCTTTGATGTTTGATCTTGAAACGCCGCTTGTTGATGATTAATAAATTTTAATTCATTCTCAATTTGTTTCAGCTGTGATGGATGAATTGTCTTAGATAGATTACCTTGTTTGATTTTCTTCACTTTAGTATTCAAAAATGCCTTCCTTAGAGCGAGTTGCCCTCTGGGACTACTATGATATTTTTTTACTGAAATATCCCTTTGTTCTTTTTTTTCTTGATCGGTTAAATAACATCTTCTTACATTAACTAAATTATCATATTGTTGAGCATATGATTCTTCTAATTGCCGAAGTTTATATGCTTCGTCTTTACTATTTAGATTAATCTCCTCTAATATTTCTACATCAGGATTACCATTATCAAATAATCCTCCGTAATCTTTCCAATTGTTCCTATGTGCTTGTCTATGATGAGCAAGTCTCACAGATACATAATTACAATAAGTAGATCCAATATAAATTTTATCACAACCAGAAGCAGATAATTTATATACTTTTCCAATAAGAGACATTTTTATAATGACTTAATATATTTTTATTTTATTATAAACGCGTAATTAATCAGAAGTTCTTGCTGCCCAAAACCAAGAACTATCTTCTTCTTTTTGTTTTTTTTCTTTTTCTAATGAATCCTTAGCATTCCACTTTGCCTTAAGGGTTCTAATTTCTTCATTTTGTTTTTTTAAGATTTCTGTTAAATCAGCAATCTGTAATTGTTGATCCTCAACGATTTCCCTGATAGCATCCATCGGGCGAGGGGGTGCTTTCTTTTTCTTTGAAGACATGTATATTATATATTTGTTAATTTTTTTCTGAAATAAATTTATTAAATTTAGGTTTATATCTTCTAACCAAAGCATCAACGAATTTTTCACTGAATTGTATTTCATACCTCGGCTGCCCACCGACGTTAAGAAGAGGATATGATTTACTCCAGTTCCTATATTTTTCAGGGTAGATTTCATACATCCAATTATCGCATCCCCAATTTGGCATTTCATGCGGATATATTAAATCAAATATATTAATGTGTGTCTTATGTATTAAAAATTGTGTAGGTATTTGATCATTATTAGACCATCCTGCAGAAAATCCAATATTATCATTTTTCTTTAATTTATTGATGAAACATCCTAACCAACCTGTATCACTCGGTAATTTAATATCATCACCTAAAACCTTCAAATAATCATAATCTTGTTTTAATGCTTCATATGATAATGAATTCCAGATTCCTGTCACCTTTCCTTTTTTCTGAAATTGAGGGAACCATTCAATTTTGAAATTCATAAACTTTGCTTTAAATTTTAATCTTTCTTCAGCAACTGAATATATTCTATCATCATCATCAAAACCTATGAATAATTTAATATCATGCTGAGGTGTATATTTCTCAAGGGATTCACATAAAATCTGCCAGAGGTAAGTATCTTCTGCCTGTTTCCATTCATCCCTTTTATTTGTGGTAGATGGAATAAGGAAGGCAACTTTGGTCATATTTATAATGAATATATATTAATTATTTCTTAAATCAAACGGATTGAATTTACTATAATCAAATGAATTATAATTAGGATGTTTGGGATCGTTCAGCGTAGATGACCAATTCTTCATCTCCTCTTCTTCTTCTGAAATTGGCTGACCACAGACCACAGTATCCGAAGAAGAAAGCGATACACCATATAGAGATACAGAGGTTATAGTAATCAATACTGATGATACAAGCAGGGGTCTCACTATTTGATGAAATATCGGTATCCAAGTCATTATTATTAATCATTTATATTATTTTGTTTTTAATTATTATAATGAAAATTTGTATTCCTTCTTTCAACCGATATGAAACGATTCAGGATAAATCTATCAAGGTTTTAATGAATGCTGGATATAAACCACAAGAGATTGATGTATTTGTAGCAAATGAAGAGCAGTTAATTAAATATAAAGAAAAGATTGACAAAGATATTTCTATCATTATCGCTGTAAAAGGATTAAAAGAAGTAAGGGAATTCATCTTTAATTATTATGATGAAGGTGAAAAATTACTCTGTTTAGATGATGATATTGAAGCAGTAAGGGAACTATACAAGAATGAAGAAGATAAATCAAGATTAAGACCTGTAGATAATTTAAAAGAAATAGTAGATAAAGGTTTTGATCTTTGTGAAAAGCATTCATTAAAACTATGGGGACTTTATCCAACTCCTAATAATGCTTTTTTTATGGAAAATCAAAAAGAAATATCATTTGATTACAAATTCATTATTGGAAATTTATTCGGTTGTATTAATTGTAAAGATATGAATAAATTACTCGTCTCTGACATGGATGATTATGAAAGATCAATCAGGTCATATTTATTGTATGGCGGTTCAATAAGATTTAATCATTTAGCACCAAAAACTAAATTTAAAAAAAATACTGGAGGTGCTCAGGATAGTGATAGGGAAAATAGATTATCTCAATCAAAGGAGATTATGATGAATACATATCCTCAATTATTATATATGAAAAAAAGAAAAACAGATACTAATCCTATTCTTAAGGATTTACGTAAATCTGTTAAAAAAAACTAATGTGAAACGATTCCCCGTAAACGCCGCTGTTTCATGATAATATTTACTACCATCAAATACTACAAATTTATTCTTAATATCTACTTTTGTAGGAGGTTCATTTTCACCATCATAATATATTAATAATTCACCGCCTTCATAATCACCGAAGCCGATGATAGTAGATACTCCAGCATTATTCCCATCAATATGTTTAGCACATTTCTGATTTTTATTATACTGAACAGAAGTATATTCAATATCCTTAGCTATTTCTTTTGTAAGTTCCCAAATCCGATGATATTTTTTTTCTTTTAATTTTATACTTGGTCTCATACAAGCACCTGTTTCTTTAACCTCTTTATGTGCCCAGGACCAAACCATCCCTAATACAAATCCTTCATAACATTTCTGCCCCTCTTGAAAGATATTTTTTCTATCATAATTTTTTGGAAATTTTAAATCAAGTAATTCTTGCGTCATTTCCTCCATAATTATTTTATCAATACATAATAATATGATTGATAAAACTTTTACAAAAAAAGATATCGTTGATATAATTAATACATATGATATTCCAATTGATGATCCAAAACAACATAATAAGAATGAACTAAATATAATCCTTACTGAAATATTAGTAATGGAACAATTTGAAATATCTTTTTCATCTGATTATCCTGATTTTTTCAAAAATGAAGATTTGATAGAATATTTATCATTACCTAAATCCAATGAAGAATTAAATTACAAGGATAAATCAGATATGATACAAAAAGCAAAAAAATTAATTAATTATGCGAGGAATGGATATATGCTTTCATTTACAGATTATTTATCCCACGACCTAATTTATCAGGATGGTATAATTGTTGCTAATCATTGTGATATACCTACATGTCGCAGGGCGATTGATGAACTGAATAAAGATCCTAAAATCAGAAACAAAATTGAAAAACAGATTACTCCTAAAATTAAGAAAAAATTAGAACAAAAAAAAATTAATAAAGAAGAACTGAATCCGAAGTATAAATTTAGAAGGGGTCATTATGAAATTAGTTTTGATTAATCTTTTCAACATTAGTATCCCAAGGACCTTTACACCTCCGCCAGAAATGAAGATTAATCTCTGATTGTAGATGTTCTAAACCTTCTACCTTTTCATCAAGTGCTTTGTGCCAAGTATCTACTTCTTCTTTGAGTTTTTCAATTTCTTCTTCTCGCCCATCAAGAGTGCCCTCTGCCCAAGCATCCCTGACATCCTGTTCAAACTCCTCAATTGTTTCTGCCGAAGTATCTTCTATCATCTTGGCCGATAGCGACCATTCTTTGAGTTTCTTGATTTCTTCTTTGAGGTTCCATTCTAAACTTTCAGAGGTGCTCTGGATACTTGAAACCTCTTCCTCCCATTCATTAATCTCTTCTTTGAGTTTCTTGTTCTCCGCTTTCAGTTTCATAAACTCCCCGAATGTTGTATCAAAGAATTCCTTGTTCTGTTCTGCTTCTTCTTGGAGTTCCTTGATTTCTTCTTCAAGTTTTTCATTTTCTTTTTGTAATTCTTTTACTGTTTCATCAATAGCATTATTACAACATTTTTCAAGGACTTCCTCCATTTTATCATCATAATTTTTTGCCTGAAGATCCAGATACATCTGGACAAGATCATCTTTCTTAATCTTTTTGAGAGCAGTTTTGTTATACATAGTATTCATTATTCAATTTTTTTATCTGGTTGGATTGGATTGGATGTCAAAATCAAATTTTATCACGTTTTTTCAATTTTGAGAACAATATATTGTTCATTTTCAAGTTTTTCAATTTTGAGATCAATAATTACTCTTCTTTTTTTTATCTTTTGCTTTCCTTTTGTTTTTCATATAACTGGCAGATGATGCTGCTGCTGCGTCCCTTGTTCTGAATTTCTTTTTAAGAAGTCTTCCTGTAGTTTGATTTCTTAATTGGTATCTATCCCCAGTTTTTATTATCGTGTAAGGCATTTTAATATATCTAATAAATTAATCTTAAATGAGTAAACCTGTTTCAGTAGTCGTCAAAAAATCTTCAAAACCTGAAAAGAAATTAATGGCAGTATTTACTATGAGCAACGGGAGAAAAAGAACTACTCACTTCGGTGCCGCTGGAATGGACGACTACACCAAAACCCGAAATAAAGAACAGAAATCACGATACCTAAAACGACATCGTCGTAATGAGAACTGGAATAATCCTCTGTCTGCGGGTGCTTTGTCCCGATGGATTCTTTGGAATTTACCAACGAGGACATCATCTATATCTGATTATAAAAGAAGATTTAATTTAAAGTAGTTTCTTAAACGCGGTTCTACTGATACGGGATCTGTCCAGTTTTATTCATATATTTAGAAATATTATCCATGATATTTAATTTCTTTTTATCATCTAAAACATTAATCCTACCTGTTCCCCCTGAACCTCCATCATTACGAGGAGGGAGTTTAGGACCTGCTAAAAATCCAACCGGTTTCGCCTTAGGTTTCGGTTTCGCCTCAGGTAATTCATTCTTACTCGGTTTCGCTTTGGGACCAAGGAATAATGTTTTATCTTGATATTTATTTTGCGTTTCATTTAATACTACATATTCAATTCTACCATCCATAAATACTCCTGAAACATTTATCACATAAGGTTTTTTATCATCATAAGATTTAGATTTACGTATTAATGCTTTAATTATACTCTCTGCTCTTTTTGTAATTTTATCCTTGTAAAATCCTGTTAATAGATTATTTAATTTCTTTACACTTTCTCCTTGACCCCGATTAGCAGG
>TARA_R110002050_G_scaffold279831_1_pt1 | contig 12925 bp, 10 predicted proteins | sample TARA_R110002050 | Tara Oceans TARA_R110002050 (sample SAMEA4396988) | marine metagenome | biome: Polar Biome; feature: [DCM] deep chlorophyll maximum layer (ENVO:01000326); material: water (ENVO:00002006), including particulate matter (ENVO:01000060) such as... | depth 25 m
AGCGGAAATTGAAACCAAGGTACTTTTAGAAAAGGTGGGCCTTTTAGCAGATTACTATCCGCGTTATCCCCACGAATTTAGCGGCGGACAAAGACAGCGTATTGGCATTGCTCGCGCATTGGCGGTGCAACCCGAATTTATTGTTTGCGATGAATCCGTGAGTGCACTCGACGTTAGTGTGCAGGCGCAAATTCTCAATCTTCTTAACGACTTAAAAGACGAGTTTGGCTTCACCTATTTGTTTATTTCCCACGATTTACAAATTGTAAAATACTTCTGCGATCGCATATTGGTTTTGCAAGATGGGCATTTGGTGGAGAGTGGTTTTTCGGAAGAAATTTACCGCGAGGCAAAAGAGGAGTACACAAAAAAATTGATTGCGGCGGTGGAGGGCTAAGGCAGTCTTTGGCTTTTAGCGATGATTTCACGAACAAAAAAGTGTTATTGACGCCAAAATTGATCGAGCTTTTGTGGAAAGTCTTAATTTTATCTCTAGTCTAAGAGATGGGAAGATTTTTTACAGTTTTCGTTTTTTCGTTTATAGCTTATACAATTAGTGCGCAGCAACCGCAAGTTCACGAATTGAGTTTTAAAAACTCCAATGGTGTTTATGGAACAATTGTATTAAAGACTATGCCAATTACAGTGGGCTACGCTTACCTCTGGATACAACAAGACTTAGTGCGTATTGAGGGTGTTGAGTATAGCAAGCGGCATTACACTGCAGATCAATTGGAGGGAATTTCATTTCCGGTAATATGTGAAGATTGTTATTTTAAAGTTTCGGGAGTGGCATGCATCAATTTTAATGGGGCCACCCTATGAGTGTGGTTACTTTTCAAGCACCGATGTTATGCGTGGAGCGTTAGGTAAGTCCTCGCCAGAAGTCAAATTTTCTCAAGCAACTAAAGACAAACATAATCAAATTCATCGCACCCAAGATATCAATTCTTGGGAAGAGAATGGTCTTGTTCAAAGTATCCAGGTGGCAGAAGTTAAAGGCGCAACCGTAAGTAATATTCTACGTAAGGCCCGGAAAAACAATAAGGATCAATCAAATCAAAACAAGCTATGAAGCAATACGCTATACTCAGCAAGAAGTTTATAATAATACTAGCCTTTACCATTAGTATTAACTCCCTTTTTGCACAAGGGAGTCCTCTAACCGTCACGATTACTCATACGCCAGGAAAAACAATGATTGACGGAGAATCAAAGTGGGATATTAAGGAATGGCAGCCCGCTGATATAAGAACCTCTAATTGTTTCTCCTTTATAGACATAAAATTATTGGTTAAGTCAGAATACGGTGGGCACGAATTGAAATATAAATTAGAAGTCACCAATAACGCTGACTATACACTAGACATATCTTGTAACAAGTGGGGTTTTGGCTCTGGTGGCAGAACGTCGATAAAAGCAGGTTCTAGCGTGAGCGGTTCTGGGACCTTCAAAATGAAAAATGGAGAGCTAACTATAACCTTTACTAACCTGCAATTTGTTTTCCCAAAAAGCGAACAGGAGAAGTACAACATATCTCCTTTATCCGCGTATTTAAGCTGTGGAGAAAATGCAAATACTGCCTTAGAGAAAGCGAAAAGCGGAAATTCATATGCTTCTAATGATAGTGAAACTGGTGGAGGTGAAGCTTCTGAATCAGGTTCATCCGAGAAAGGGAATAACAGTGAACAGGACGCATTAACTAATCTAACGCAACAAGTAATGGGAGGAGGGACTTTTAGTAGTCCCCAACCTAAGAAGACAACCGCTGAAATACATGCTGAACATGTTGCTGCGAATAATGCTCGCGTAAAAAGTTCTAGTTCTTCGAGTGAATCAAATAGTGGAAACTCTAGTTCTACCCGTGGAAAAACCGCAAGCGGTCCAAGCCAGGCGGAAGTAGAACGGCAGCGCAAGGCAGATGAGTATGCTCGGGCCCAAGCGAAACAAGCGGAAGAAAATAGACAACGGCAGGAGTACGCGCAATGGAAAAACAAACAAAACCAAAAGAATGCGCAAATTGCCGCTGCAACTGCTGTTGGTACCGTTAGCATGTTGGCCATTTTAGGTAAAATGATTTACCAAAACATGGGTATGGTGGACTTTGATGAAGTTTATCAAAATAAGCCTTCCTTATCTATTAGCACCGAGTTTGGATATTCTTTTATGATTCAACCAATTTACTTTAATAGTGAGGTTTATGATGGAGTTGACTATAAATACAATACGGACTACGACTTTACTTGGCCTGTAAATTTTGACTTCAAGTTTAAAATTGGTTACGAATCAGAGTATATAGGCGCTTACGGTTTTGCAGGTGGTGGTTTAGGCGCATCTATAATAATGCACAGTTTTAATATTCCCACCTATAATTATGGGGGACAACTTTATGCCGGTCACCCTAATTTTAAGGCACTTTTTGAATACCAAGGCGGCGGAAGAGATATAAGTCAAAATTACTGGCTACTGGAGGAGGAAAGTGGTTCGGCTTACTCTAGTATCACATACAGTCAGGTGCGTTATGGTGCTAAGTTTACATGGGGGCAGTTTACGCGCAATCACTTAAGCATGGGTATTATTCAAGAGGGTTTAAGCGGAAACGATGATACACGAATTCAGCGAATAGAATTACCAGAATCATACAATATGGAGGATCGCTTTGTGACAGGCTATTTTTTAGATTATAAAAAAGACCATAGCTTTAATTTCTTTTTAAATATTTATCCGAATTACCCTTTCACAGGCGAAATAGAAAGCCCACTTAGAAATAATACAGACACTAATTATGATGATGGTAGTCTTTACTTTTTAGTAGGGTTTCATCGTTCTTTAGACATCTTTTTATAAGCGATAGGAATGAAGAATATACTCTACGCCTTTATAGCCTTGTTAATATTTTCGGCTGCTGGGCAGGCCCAAGAAAAATATATTGGCCTCAACTCTATGGAATTGGGAGTTTTAAGTCAGTTTGCTCGCGTGCAAAATGATAAGGCAGAACAAGAGCGAATTGAGGGCTACAAAAATTTTTTAGCCAAAATAGATACTCTTTATGAGGTCTTTTCTGCAAAATTAAATGAGGATGGGCTTTCGCCTAGTTATAAGGGCCTATTAAATAGCAGGCTCAGAACTATTGATGAGCTGCACTACTACGCAAGTAGCTTTCGTGAAGCGCTTATTGAAGGAAGAAATATTGAAGCACAAGAAAGCTTGCAGGCTTACTACAAGGCTTTAGAGCTGCTAGAACTAAAAGAGTACTTTCTTTCGTTATCTATAGAGGGGACAAACACACTTAATGAAGAGTCGAGCATTGAGTCCGTTGCGAGTATAACATATTCTCCAGAATCGGGAAGTTTAAACTATTACCTTGGCTTTAAGTTAAACTATTCCATCGTTTCTTTTCGTAGCGAACAAATGCAAGATCCACTAGGGAGTACTGTTGCTACTGATGACGGAATCGGAGGTGTTTCCTCAAATCTTTATTTTGGATTGAGCTATCAAATTAACCCTAAATTCTCAGCTTTTGCAGAGCTTGGTTTAAGCGGTCAAGATTTAAGCTATCGTAGCGAAATGACTTTTACTGATGGTGTTGACCCAAATGTGTCATTTTTTTTTAAGAACACTCGCGATTTTAGACAAAGCTTTACCGATTTTAAACTAGGAGGAACTTATCATTATGTGAAGCTCCAGGCTCACCTTGCTTTGCAGTTTTCGTTTATGAATAGTCTGGAATTAATAGAGACTTACGAAGACTCATTTCTCACTGAAAGTGTAATAACCAACAGAACAGAAGAAGAGGTTATAGACATTAATAAAACTCGAACTTTTCTATTTTTTGGAGCTTCTTATCCGGTATACCAGTTTTATCTTTTCGATCGAAATATAAGCCTCGATGCTCTTGCAGACTTTACTTTCGGCTTAAGTTCGGTTTATGATGACCAGATACAAGGGGGGTATTTTTTTAATGTGGAAAAGTTGAACAACTCAATGATTAACATGGGTCTGCGTTTAAGATTGTAACTTTCAATTAGGGAAGGCAGTTGTTTTTCTGCAAAAACATCTGCTAGTTCTGTGAGCCATACATTTGGCTACCGGAGTAACTACGGGCGTATTTTAGATTTTTTATAGTAGTAGCTGCTTTATTGGCTAAAGTTCGAATTACTTAATAATCAATAGCTAGCAATAGGAATGCATTAGAAGTTGCTCATTCTTGACCCTGAAAAATGTCCTTATGATTGAGACTAAACGGTATTAATACTGAGTGTGTTTTTCCTTTTCAAAAATCTGGGAGGGATAAAATGAATCGATAATGAAAAAGAGTATACTTTTTTTAATAATGATTTCAATTAACTCCTTTGGGCAAAACTTGGACTGCCAGGAATTAATAAGATATAGAGACAAGGAACTTGTTGTGCTTTACGACAAAGCCGTTGGCGCATACCAGCTGAATGCCGAAGCCTTGAAGGATATAGAAAAGTATAGGGAAGAGTTAGAGGATGATAATAGTTGGGCGGGAAGTAATACAGTTGGCTTAGTGGCCACGCTAAAATTATTATGTGATGCATTTAATGATATTATGGCTATTGGAAGCCCCAAAGGAAAGGTTATGAACCTAGCAAGGCAGTTTCATGGGAAAACAATTAATAACAATTCGGTAAAATTTTTCCATGCATTAGAAAAAGGTAAAAACAATCTAACGCTTTTAATAAGTGAGAACGTAGAGTACGAGATGTTTAAAATGGCATTATCTGAACTTGGTCAAGTCGGTAATGCAACTGCATTTTTTCTCAACCTAAGGGATAATGTTGAGTCTTTAGATGATTATCAAAACCTAAGGAAAGAGCTTAGGTTGCAATTGCAACAGTTTGATAAAGCTAGTGCCGCGTACTCAATTAAATTAAATGAAACTTTTGAAAAAGTTGATTTACTGAATGAATACAAGGAGTATATCGATGAGTACTTAAATCAAAATTGCTCGCTGCCGAATTGTAATTGGATATATGATTTGCGAGGCTCTGTGTACATAGGGACCCGTTGCGGTAAAAGTACAAGCGTGGAAGTAACCTTTACAAATAACTTAGGTCACAATTTAAGAACCTTTGCAAGTTTTCAAAAACCAGATGGTTCTTGGGGTAAATGGCAGTATGACGGATCCTTCGGTGAAGGAATTAAACCGGGAGGACAAGTGAAATGGTATACTTGCGATGGCACAGGTGAAGTGAAAATCTTAGCGATTGTACCAAGTAAGCTAAAGTGTAAACTACCAAACCCTAATAATTAACGTGAGTTCGATATAAAAAGGTAAAAGTTTTTGCAAAAGAAAAGCAGTTATTTAGTATATTTAAGTTTCTGAATATCAAATATTTAAACTAAATAACTGCTTATGCTTTCAAAGGATAAAGTTACTGAGATTTTTTGCATGATAGGCGATTTATGCAAAGAAATGGATCTGGTCATTGATCAAAATTCAATCGTAGAAGATTCAGGTAAAGCTAGACGCAAGAAACCCAGTAGAATGTCAGATAGTGAGGTCATAACCATCATGATTCTCTTTCATTTAAAGGGGTACCGCTGCCTAAATCACTTTTTTCTTAACCATGTCACCCATCACATGCGGGATGATTTTCCAAAAACCGTCTCCTACAATCGTTTCGTGGAGCTTCAAAAGAAATGCGTTCTTCCTATGGTTGTATTCTTACAGACCTGTTGCTTGGGTCAGTGTTCGGGTATTTCTTTTATTGACTCTACTGTAATCAAGGCCTGCCATCACAAGCGAGAAAAGCAGAACAAGGTATTCAAAGGCATTACCTCTAAGGGGCGCGGCACAATGGGTTGGTTCTTTGGTTTTAAGCTACATATCATCATTAATGAGCGCGGAGAAATCATTGATTTTTTGATCACCCGAGGCAATGTGGATGACAGAAAACCTCTAAAAGACAAGAGTTTCCATGATAAAATATTCGGGAAGCTTTTTGGAGACCGGGGTATCTTGGAAAAGACCTTTTCGAGGAGCTTTTTGTCAATGGTATACACCTCGTTACCAAAATCAAGAAAAACATGAAAAACTCACTCATGAACGTCTATGACAAGATATTGCTAAGAAAAAGGGCGGTAGTAGAAAGCGTTAATAATATCCTTAAAAACCAGTGTCAAATAGAGCATACTAGACATAGAAGCTTTGATAATTTTATAACCAACTTGACAGCAGGATTTATCGCTTACTCTTTCTACCCCTCTATGCCCATTATGAACATCGACTCCTTTCAGAGATTGAGCTAACCTTATATCGAACTCACGTTAATTAGAAAAAACTCAGGATAACACGACTTTTTTAGATAATACATGTCGTATTGGTCCTAAGGTCATTCTTGATCAAGTGCTAAGTGCCCCAAAAGGCTGAGGCTCAATATTAAAAGATGGTTCAAAAACTTTCAGATCTGCCTATTTTAAAATGAATTCGCTTTTGAAACAAGCCTCGATGGAGGCCATCATTACCAAGTCCGTTTTCAAGGTTCTAAATCGAGCGAAAACAAATCATTCTATTTCCCAAAAGAACTGAATTTAACCCTTATTGTAGAGAGTCTTATAATTTGTTCTGGGGCTCGAGAAGTATGTATTACCCCAAAAAACTAATCCGAAACATTCTGAGAGCTCAACACTAGTTTGGGGTGTCAACTTGTTGTTAAAAACTCAAAGTATCTGATAGCATCCACTCAAAGTAGCCAATTGCCCCTGAAAAATCGGATTCCTCTACTGCGGGGGGGTCAAATGAAATGCCTGATCCGGTGTTTAAAGGATATTGAGCGTTTAATAACATTTCAAATAACTTCAAAGAATAGACGTCTATTTTCCATTTTACCTTTCTTCGGGAGTAGAGTTTTATTTCAATTATTTCATTTGTTTGCAGATTTAATTGAAAAAGTCCCTTGTCAAGTCGCTCAAGTTTGTCTCCCTCAACTTCAATCCAAGCGTTGTTAAAGTCAAAAAAACCATAGCTATAGGCATCATGAGAAAGTCCATACGCAATACGAAAACCAAGATCAAGAGGTGCAGCGTTACTAGCTTTAAGCTCAAGACTGTATTTATATTTAAGTAATGTGTCTCCTAGATATCCAGTGGAGCTATCGAGTTTCGTATTTTGGTAAGTTGGCAAATTAGGAACCATTAGGTTACCAGTAACGTTTACTGTGTTAGATTCAAGCACCCTAACGCTATATGCTCCTCCAGTTCGTTTTAATTGGATTGCTGGGTCTGCGATATAACTGCCTTCGGAGTGGTGTTTTAAAGTGTCAACATTCCCAGACGGGTTATGTAATAAGATCTTGGCGGTTTCAATCGGTTCTAAATAGCGTTGATTTGGACCTATCAGAGCATTGGCGTAAGTGGCGAAAGATAAGTCATTAGTATTTCCACCCCTTAATATTACTGTAAGAGCCTTTTTTTTAGATAGGTCTGGTTGATCAGCGTCAGATCTTGTACAGCCAAATAGTAAGCCCAGAAGTAAAATGCTTAGTAAAAGTCTATTTCCATTCATAACTGAAAGATAAGCTAGGGAAAAAGGGTGTTAAACTTTCGACTTGTAATTGTGCTGGCTGGTCCGAAGATGTTGGGTACCACACGTAAGAATTAGCAATGTCATTCAAATATGCATTGTAAATGGATAATGTCAGGGTCCTGATCCCGGATTTCGTTTCTCTAATCGAACTAAAAGCCAAATCCAAGTGATGAACGGGAGGAAGTTTGGCTGAGTGTCTTTCACTAATGAAAGGAGTGGGCGTAGAATTCCAGCCAGGAAGGCTTGGTGTTAAAATGTAATAATAAGGGAACTGTGTCTGGAACCCCGATCCCCAGAACCATGAAATCCCAAAAAGGAAGATTTTGTTTAAAGAGTTACGACCAATCCTATAATTGAAGTTTGCTCTAAAATTGTGTTCTCTGTTAAAGTTGTAGGGATAGCTATTTCCATTGTTTAGTTGGCTGCTAATTCGAGAAGACTTGCTCCAACCGTATGAGATCAAGGCTTTAAGCCCTTTGTATTTTAGTTCTAGCCCAGATTCTAACCCAAATGAACTTCCGTCTACACTTATCAAATTTGCCCCTACGTCAGAAAGTACATTACCTTCAGGCAAATAATTAATGCTTTGGTAATATGAAGGATATGTATAATCCAAGTCCGCATAGTTAATTAATTGACGATAGTAAACTTGAGTATTGAAGTTAAACTTGCTTCGTGTATATGAAGCACCAAGGCTAATTTGCTTAGTTCGTTCTATTGGAAGCCGACTTGACGCAGGTACAGATAAATCCTGATATCCTAGGAGGACACCTTGTCGAATTCTGTGGAAATTCTGAGTAAGTTCGTCATATGCAATGAAGGCTCTTAAATACTCCTTAATTCCATGTGTAAGACTTATTCGCGGAAGTAAATTCACTTTAGATATTCCGTCAAAATAATTGTATTGAAGACGTCCTCCTAATTTAAGGAAGGTATTTGTGCTAACTTTAATTTTAGATTCATAATACAATGCCGCGGTCGGAATAAAACTTGATTCTCCTGAAAAAGAAGTGTCTATAAAATTTTCAAGAGAATTATTACGATAATTAAATGAAGGCGCAATGTATTGAAAGCCATTGATGCTTAGCCCAAACTTTTTCCGAACCTCGCCTGATTCAAAACAGTTCACAATCAGGTTATACCCATAATCCGATTGCGAGCTCGAATAATCAAAGTAACTCCCAGGTTGGAAAGTTGAGAAAAACTGGAAATCCTCAACTTCATCCTTATGTGCCATATTGAATGAGGAAACGTATATATTTTGTTTTACTAATGTGCTATCATTAACTCTTAATTGGTGGTTTAATCCCAGGGCATAATTATAGTTCTTCGTGCTTATTTCAGCTTGTGCATTCTCGTTTTTTTCGAACCCCTGGCCTTCAAAGGAATAATCCCTAGAAAAATAAGTAGTAAACTTAAAGGAACCCTTAGTGCTTGGTTTGTGATTAAATGACATCAGAAAATCTTCAAAACCAGTATACAGTTCGTCACCTGGATTAAAAACCGAAGCTATATAGCTTGCCAAGCCTAGGTTGGAGGCTCGAAAGCTGGTATGAAGCGACGACTTTTTTTTGTTGAACCCAAATGCCAGATTTCCACCAATTGTTCCTATTCCAAGACTTAAGGATCCTTTAGAACCTTCTGGTATTCCGCTGTTTGAATACAGTTCAATTATACCAGAAGATCCATCGTTCAATTCTGTAGGAATATTTTGCTTGAATAGAGAAACTGATCGAATACCGGCAGAAGGGAAAGGGGAGGTAATACCAGTTAAATGAACCAAATTGTATACAGGAATTCCATCTAAAATATATCTATTTTGGTAATGACCGCCCCCACGAATATGCAAATTAGAACTCCCAGGGTTGCCACCTTGTACTCCGGGATAAAATTGCAACCCTTTGATAATATCATTTTCTCCTCCAAGTAAAGCTAATCCAGTCAAATCCTTATTGCGTAAGACTATTTTTCCCGGATCATTTTGGGAAAGTAGATGAACGCCACCAATACTGTCGGGCATAACATCAACCTCTAATAAAATTGCTGACCTAACTCTTAAGGCTACGGTATCAAAATCATTTCTAAAGGAAAAGCAGGTATCATGGTACCCTAGGTGATATAAACATATGCTATCTCCTTTATTTAGATTATTTAGAAATATAAAACCCTCTTCATTCGTTAAGCCATTCAGTTTATTACTGTTAATCAGGCAGTTAAATAGTGGTTCACTAGAACTCTTGTCCAAAACAATAAATGAAACGCTAGATTGCCCGAATGCCAATATGTTAATTAGGAGAGCAAGGGGTAGAGTGATTTTAAGCCCTTTAATCATAGCCTATACAATATGCCTACTTGTATTTGGCCTCCTAAATATCTTATTTTCTCAGAATAAGGTTCCCCTAAAACATTATTACCCTTATTTATTTCAACATCAGCTTGCCTTTGGCCTTGGTAAAGAATTTCCGTAAGCCGCAAGGTACTAGGCTCAAAGTCGTAATACGGGGTCGTCATTATGCCAATTCTGTATCCCCAATTTTTAGTAACAAATTCTTCCCAAGCAAGCCCAATTGCATATTTTGCTATGAAGCCGGACCTACTATAATTAATGGTGTTAATTTGTTCTTGTGATATTGCAGTAGTTTCAATAAACTGGTCTCGTCGGTTAAAAAAAGCGAATGCCCCACCAAAACTTAGAAGGAGTGCATCATCAGGGTTCTTAAATAAAAGATCCAATTCTAAATAAACATTTAAATCAATAAACGTATTAAAATGACTGCCTCTGCTGTACACCTGAACCCGATCTCCATTAATATCCCGGTAGTCTAAACCATAACGGACGTAGTCTTCGTAAGCGCTATTATTTAGTCCAAGCTGCGTTCTGATTCTAATCCAAGAATCCGCTTGATAGGAATGAAACAGATTGACACTGTGTAAATATCCAGTGAATTCGCCCCTACCTGGTTCGTTGAAATTATCTATCTCGTGTACCCTTTGAAACGCAGTCATTCTGCGTTCAATTCCAAATCCGTAATTGAATCCCAGGGTTTGCTTTTTTGGTCTGCCTTTCTTGCTTTCCAAATTCTCACCTTGAGCTATTGCAGAAGAACCCCCTAAAAAACACATAAACAGAACAAGCAAAACGCCTTTGTTTCTCATAAGTACAAAATTGTAGATTATAGAAACAGGTGTGCAGTAATGCACACCTGTCTATTAAGTTTAATTTACAGTCAGGATTCTCGTTACTACTGTAAAATTAGCAAATACTATCCGTATCACATATTGGCCAGGACCGTTCCAAGTTGAGGAAGGGATAACGACTTGACTGGTCGGAGTAAAGCCTGTAAATGGCCCATCACTAAATAAACTTACTCCCTGCATGTTATAAACTTCAACCATAAAAGTATTTGAAAGTAATGATCCGTTATTCAAATCAGGAAATTCTGGACAAAGGTCCCAATCCTCCCATGAGAGCACAAAATCATCGCCACTCTCAATTCCTGATGGCACCATGTGTACACACCGGGTACAAATAAAGGATATCAGCGAGGTAGATGAACAATTAAAAAGTTGGCTGTTTCAAGCCTATCAAGAAGCGGGATAAAGGTTATTGTTAATAATCTTCTTCCCCCTTTTTTGCCGCGTCATAATCCGGGTGCTCTAAAAAGCTTTCGTAGTCCTTTACAAAGTGATCTTTAAAAAACTGTTTCCAAAAAAGCTCCTTGCTCATGCTGTCGTAGTGAATAATACTGCTTTTATACTGTTTATTCATAAATATCGACCAAACACTTAAAAAGCTAATTATTACAATTAAGGGAGCTTTAAGAAGGATTTTTTGCTGCCCAAGCCATTGCAAGAAAGCGGCTAAGCCAAATGCCATAAAGGGTAAAAAGTCTATCAAAGACCGAGCGCCGAAGCCCCCTCCGTACCACCAACACCACCAGCTGAAATTCACCCAAAGAGCGAAAGAGATAACAGTAAGACTGCTGCTAAAGAGTAATTTTGATTGCTGCCACAAGGCCGAAAATCCTGCTACTGCCAGAAGCAATAGCGGACTATAAACAAACCAGCCTTTGCGATAGCTGAAAAGTCCATCCCAAATATGTGGGTCTAGAAAAAAGAAATGCTCATCGTTATAAGAATATACAACCCAGTTTCCTGTCATATAATGCCAATAAAAAAGCTGAGGGCTAATAGCCAGAAGTGCAAAGAGGGCAGCCACAAGGCCGTATTTGAGCCATTCTCCAGCATTTTGCAGGCTTTTTTTACAAATGAGGAAGATGATAGGGGAAATAAGAACGAGAATGTTAGTTGGACGGATTAGTATAAGCAATCCTGCCAGAGCTCCAAGGGCTAGAGCGAGAATAATTGTAGGCTTATTGATAAACTTAAAACTTAAGTATAGAATAAGGCTAACAAGAAAAAAATTATACACATGACTCATCGGTTCTACGAAGCTATAATAGGGCATATTACTCCCGATATATAGCAAGACAACACTCAGGTTGGCCACTATTGGTTTGAAGTACCTTTGCAATACCAAACGTAAAAAGTGTAATCCCCAGAGAGTGAAAAAGAGGGCAGATGCGAGAAGTGCAAAACGATAAGGAATACTAAAGCCATCGGCAGGGTAGCTATTACTAAAACTTGCGTATAAATGTCCCAAGGCAAAAAAGGGACTATACATAATAGCCAAACCACTAGTCATTTTTACATAGCGATTACCATTTACATCGCTGTTCATATAAAAATGCCGCTTTCCCCATTCGCTCGTAGGCTGCTCAAACTTTAAATCATCGTAAATAAAAAGGGCAGGTAGATAGCTGTAGTACAGGGTCATATCCCAATCTATCACCGGTTTTTTATCCCAAAAACGCGATAAGCTGAATACAAAAACGCAGACTATTACTAGTAGCCAATAGAGATTACTCGCCTTAAGAATTTTCTGCATTAATTGAGTTTCATTGTGGGGATATCGCCCTCAACAATCAGTTTACCCGCAGTGGCATTTTTTATCTCATCTATACTAATGCCAGGGGCTAATTCACGCAGATGGAAGGCACCATCTTTAATATCTAAAACCCCTAAATTGGTAACTACTTTTCGTACGCATCTTACGCCAGTTAAAGGCAAGCTGCATTTTTCCAAGAGTTTCGATTCGCCCGCTTTGTTGGTATGCATCATGGCTACTATTATGTTTTCTGCGGAAGCAACTAAATCCATCGCTCCTCCCATGCCTTTCACCATTTTGCCAGGAATTTTCCAGTTGGCAATATCGCCATCTTGCGAAAGCTCCATGGCGCCTAAAACGGTCATTTGTACATGTCGCCCTCTAATCATGCCGAAGCTCATAGCCGAATCGAAAAAACTAGCACC
>TARA_R110002050_G_scaffold243212_4_pt1 | contig 12918 bp, 11 predicted proteins | sample TARA_R110002050 | Tara Oceans TARA_R110002050 (sample SAMEA4396988) | marine metagenome | biome: Polar Biome; feature: [DCM] deep chlorophyll maximum layer (ENVO:01000326); material: water (ENVO:00002006), including particulate matter (ENVO:01000060) such as... | depth 25 m
ATAATATTAATCAAACAGCTGATACAGGTCAATGTGAAGCTATATTGAGCATCATAAACCCTACAGCTATTGATAATTGTTCATCAACAGTTATATTTAACGGAACTCGTTCAGATAATTTATCATTAACAGATGTCTATCCCGTTGGTTTAACAACAATTACATGGACAGCTACTGATGAAGCCAACAATACAAGTTTAGCATGTATTCAATCTATTAATATTACTGATGATGAGGCACCTATATTCGTTGAAACTTTACCAACAGATACAACTGTAGAGTGCGATAATGTACCACAACAAGAAATATTAACCGCCACAGATAATTGTAGTATTGTAATAGTAACGCCTTCTGAAGAAAGAATAGATGGAAAATGCCCTTCTTATTATCAATTAAAAAGAACTTGGACTACTGTAGATGCTAACAATAATACTACTATACACACTCAAATAATAACTGTTGAAGACACAACACCACCAGTACTTTCTTTACCAGCTAATGTAAGCGCAGAATGTAGTGATGATTTAACACCAATTGCTTTTGGTTCTGCTACAGCAACTGATAATTGTGATGCTAATCCAATAGTAACTTTTAATGATGTAACAACTAATGATGGTTGTGCTGGTAGTTTTAAAATAACTCGTACTTGGACAGCAACCGATGCTTGTGGTAATTTTACAACAGCTGATCAGACAATATCAACGTCAGATACAACATCTCCAGAATTTGAACAAACTACACTTCCTCAAGATTTAACTGTGGAATGTCGTTCTATTCCAGATGCAGAAACATTAACTGCTACTGATAATTGTGGTTCTGCTTCTGTTGAAGTAAATGACAAAAGAATTGATGGTGATTGTCCAAATAATTATAAAATCACACGTACATGGACAGCAACTGATGACTGTGGGCTTACTAAAACTCATATTCAAACAATAACAGTTGTAGACATAACACCTCCAACATTTATTGAAACAACACTTCCTGCAACAAATTTAGTTGTAGAATGTGACGCTGTACCAACTGCAGAAACTTTAACAGCTACTGATACTTGTGGGTCAGCTTCTGTAACGGTAAATGATGTTAGAACAGATGGTAACTGTGAAAATAATTATACTATTATACGTACATGGACAGCAACTGATGAATGTGGACTAAAAACTACACATACTCAAATTATTACTGTACAAGATACTACACCTCCAGATTTTGTAGAAACATCGCTTCCTCAAAATATAACTGTAGAATGTGATAACATACCAACTGCAGAAACTTTAACAGCTACTGATAATTGTGGTGATGCTACTGTTGGAGTAAAAGACGAAATAACAGAAGGTGATTGTCCAAATAATTATATAATATCTAGAATTTGGACTGCTACTGATGAATGCGGATTAATAACTATTCACACTCAAACTATTACAGTAGAAGACACTGAAGTACCTATTCCAGCATCAACATTTGATGAAACACTAAATGTAAGTTGTACTGATATTCCTGATGCTCCTGAATTAGAGTTTACTGACAATTGTTCTTCAGATTCAAATATTATCGTTGTCTTTAATGAAACAAATACATACGTTGAAAATGTTTTTGAAGATTATGTAATAGAAAGAACTTGGACAGTAAGAGACGAATGCAACAATGAAGCGGTATACAATCAAACGCTTAATGTAGCGCTTGATGAAGTTATTATTGACATGGTAGCTCCAGATTTATGTTTTGATGAAGGCGCTGTTGATTTAAATAACTTAACACCTGATGAGCTTAACATTAACGGAACTTGGGAATTACTAGAAGAAGGAGGTTCTGGAGCGACTTTAACCGCTAATATATTTGACCCAACAAACATAGAATGGGATGCAAATACTGTATTAACTGGTTTAAATTACAGCTTTAGATATACAACAACAGATGAAGGTTGTATAAATATTACAGAAATAGATGTGGTCGTAAATTATTGTAAAGTACTTCCATGTGGTGAAAATGATGTGGTAATTTCAAAAGCCGTAACCCCAAATGGTGATGTTTATAATGAGTTTTTTGAAATTAGTGGTATTGAATTGTGTGGATTTAGATATGATGTTAAAATATTCAATAGATGGGGAGCATTAATTTATGAAGCCGATGATTATCAAAATAATTGGAATGGTTTTGCTCACAAGTCATCTGTAGGAGCAGCTGGTAAAGTACCTAATGGAACATATTATTACATAGTAAACATAAAAGATAGTGGATTGAATCCTATAACAGGACCGGTTTACTTAGGAACCAAATAAAATATTAACCTATGAAACTTATAAAACATAACATAATCGCTATTGCATTGTTTAGCTGTACGGTTGGAATTGCGCAACAATTACCGCAATTCACACAATACATGTACAATACAATCTCTATAAACCCAGCATATGCGGGTAGTAGAGAAGCTTTAAGCATTGTTGGATTACATAGAAGCCAATGGGTTGGTTTTAAAGGAGGACCTATTACTCAAACACTTTCTATCCATACACCATTACGTAATGATAGAGTTGGTTTAGGTTTATCCTTTATTGAAGATGATTTAGGTCCTGAAAATTTCACATATCTTTATGGAGACTTTTCATATAGTATACCAACTGGTATTGATGGCAAATTAGCATTTGGTTTAAAAGCTGGATTTACGCAATACAGCTTAGATCAAGATTTCCGTACATCTGAAAGCTTTGATCCATCTATTTATGGTATTGAAGACCGATGGACACCAAATTTAGGTCTCGGTGTATATTGGAGTACAAATAGATTTTATGCTGGTTTATCGACGCCAAGAGTCTTAAATACCGACAAAAATAAAGACGAAGGCTTTGAAGCATTAGATAGATTAAGTTATTATTTCACAACAGGATATGTTTTTGATATATCTAAAAGCATTAAATTAAAACCAGCTGCTTTAATTAAAGCTACAAATGGTGCACCTGTATCTTACGACTTAACAGCTAACTTTTTATTCAATGAAAAGTTCTGGCTAGGTGGATCCTATAGAATTAATGAGCAAACTGCTGCTATTGGTGGCATTGTAGATTTTCAAGTATCAAGACAATTGCGTGTTGGTTATGCTTATGAAAAACCAATTTCAGATATTGCAAGTTATACAACTGGATCACATGAAATATTACTTATTTATGAGTTTAAATTCTTAAGTTCAAAATTAAAATCACCAAGATATTTCTAATTTAAATATTATATGAAAATTAAAAACTACATATTAGTTTGCGTCATATTACTAGTAAGCTTTTCTTCTTTTTCTCAACAAGGAAAACAAAAAAGAGCAGATACCTTATTTAATAAATTTTCTTTTGTAAAAGCTGCTAATGTTTATAGAGAGCTTATTCAGAATAATTATAATAAAGATTATGCAACAAGACAGCTTGCTGATTGTTATGCCTTTCTAAGAGATCCAAAAAATGCATCTAGATATTATAAAAGTGTTGTTAAGCAAGACAATGTCCCTGTAGAATACTACTATAAATATGCACAGTCACTTCGTGGTATGAAAAAATACGACGATTCCCAAATTTGGCTAGAACGTTTTAAAGACTCAGGAGGTGTTGTAAATGCTAATGATTTTTCTAAAGATATTAATTTTATAACAAGTGTTTTTGGAGCCAAACAACAGTATTTTTTAGATAGAGTACGTTTTAATTCAAAATTTAGCGATTTCGGAGCTATTGAGTATGATGGAAAAATATATTTTACTTCAGCTAGAGATGAAGGAGTTACTATTAAACGTTTATATGGTTGGAATGAACAACCTTTTTTAGATGTTTATGTTACTGATGTAAAATCTAAAAGAAATGTAGATCACACTGGGAAAGTAAAAGGAGATGTAAACTCAATTTACCACGATGGCCCTATCGCTATTACAAAAGATGGTAAAACCATGTATTTTTCAAGAAATAATTTCAATAAAGACATTGAAACAAAAGATAAAAAAGGCTTAACCAATATGAAAATTTACCGAGCTACACTGGTAGATGGTTTATGGACAAACATTGAAGATTTACCAATAAATGGTGATGATTTTTCAACACAACATCCAGCTTTAAATATTGATGATACTGAGTTATATTTTACTTCAGACAGACCAGGGACTAAAGGAGGTTCAGATATATGGAAAATTAATATTCTTTCTGACGGTAATTTAATGAATCTGGAAAATTTAGGAGATGTTATAAATACAGAAAGTGCAGAAGGATTTCCTTTTATAAATAATGAAGGTGTGCTTTTCTTTTCTTCAGATGGACATACTGGTTTAGGACTATTGGATATTTTTGGAACCATTAAAGACGAGGAGAACCAAGATAAGTTTGTTGACGTTATCAACTTAGGTGTTCCTGTAAACTCTAATAAAGATGATTTTTCTTTTACCATGAATTCAAACGGTATTACTGGTTATTTTGCATCAAATAGATCTGGTGGCCGTGGTAGTGATGATATTTATGCATACCATAGAGAACCTGTGTTGCATGTTGAAGGTGTTGTAACAGATGCTATTAACGTAAAACCTATAGCTAATGCTGTAATTACATTATTTGATGTTAATGATAAGCAAATAGCCTATATGGTAACCGATAAAAATGGATATTATCAAATAAATATTGATAGAGAGAAAGATTACAAAATTGTTGCTAGTCAAGATAAATATATTGATGATTATCGCACATTTACATCTAAAAATATACAAACTGAACTTATAACCATTAATGCTAACTTATTATTAAACCCTGTTCAGGATGTAGTAAAACTAGCAGAATTAAATACCATTTATTTTGATTATGACAAGCATAGCATTAGAAAAGATGCAGCCTTAGAGCTTGATAAAATTGTGAATTTAATGCTTAATGATTACCCGGAAATGGTAATACGTATTGAGTCTCATACAGATTCTAGAGGTGAGTTATCATATAACGATAAATTATCTATAGACAGAGCAAACGCTACCTACGAATATTTAATTTCTCATGATATTGCTCCAGAACGAATTACAGAACATGAAGGTTTTGGTGAACGTAGATTAACAAATGGATGTGAAGATGGTTCAAACTGTGAAGAAAAAGACCATCAATTAAACAGACGTACACAATTTATTGTTGTTAAAATGGAATAGATATTATCACATTAATATTTTGTGATACATAAATATAAAAGTAACCTAGCTTTTAAAAAAATGACCCCATGAAACTAAAAAACTACATACTAGCTTGTATATTATCCTTTATTGGGTTTTCTACATTTGCTCAATATGGCTCACAAAAAAAAGCAGATAATTTATTTAATAAATTATCATTTGCAAATGCTACAGAAGTATACAAAACGCTTATAGACAAAGATTATAATGCAGATTACGCAACTAGACAATTAGCAGATAGTTATGCTTTTTTAAGAAATCCAGATAGCGCTGTTGTTTATTATAAAAAAGTTGTAGAGCAGGAGAACGTACCTGTAGAATATTATTATAATTATGCACAAGCTTTAAGGGGGGTAAAAAACTATAAAGAATATCGTATATGGATGCGTCGTTTTAAAGAAGCTGGAGGTGACATTAATGAAGATAACCTTCAAAAAGATAGTGATTTTGTTAATTCTATCTTTAATGCTAAGCAGCAATACTTTTTAACTGATGTAAATTTTAATTCAAAATATAGCGATTTTGGTGCTTATGAGCATAACGGTAAAATATATTTCACATCATCAAGAGATGAAGGTGTTTCTTCTAAACATATCTACGGATGGAATGGAGAACCTTTTTTAGATATATATACAGCAAGCAATAAAACCGATAGTTTAATTAATCATAAAGCTAAACTAAAAGGATCTATCAATTCCATTTATCATGATGGTCCATTAACCATTACTAAAGATGGAAAAACCATCTATTTCTCAAGAAACGATTACAATAAAAGCGTTTTAGGAAAAAATGAAGAAGGGATAAGTAATCTTAAAATTTACAAAGCAACTTTAGCTGATGATGAATGGACTAATATTGAAGAACTTCCTTTTAATAGTAACGCCTACTCTACTGGTCATCCAGCTTTAAACAATGATGAAACAAAATTATATTTTGCTTCAGATATGCCTGGAGGTATTGGTGGAACAGATATTTATTATGTAGAAATTAATAATGGTTCATTTGGAGACCCTAAAAATGCTGGAAACATTATTAATACAGACAAAAATGAACGATTCCCATTTATTAATAGTGAAGATGTTTTATTCTTTGCTTCAGATGGACATCCAGGGCTAGGTTTGTTAGATATTTTCGGAACAGTTTTAGATAAAAACGACCATATTGTTAGCGTTATAAATTTAGGAGTTCCTGTCAATTCAAGTAAAGATGATTTCTCTTTCTTTATGAATGATGATGGACTGTCAGGCTATTTTGCTTCTAATAGAAACGGAGGCGTTGGTAGTGATGATATTTATGCTTACGATAGAATTCCTCAATTAAAAATAGAAGGAACAGTAGCAGGTACTGATGACAATCCTATTAAAAATGCTACTGTTGAATTATTTGACTATAACGGAAACAAAATTGCATATTTAGAAACTAATGATGAAGGTCATTATGAAATAAATATAGATAGAGATTCTAATTATACCCTGAACACTAAAAAAGATGGCTATATTGATAATTATAAACCTGTTTCTTCAAAAGGAATAGAAAAAAGTATAAAAAGTATTACTGCCGATTTTGTTTTAAATCAGGATAAAAAAGAGATAATCCCAATTACTGAATTATATCCTATTTACTTTGATTTTAATAAATACAGTATAAGAAAAGATAATACGAATAAATTAGATAAAATAATTGATTTAATGATAAATACCTATCCAGATATCGTCATTAAAATCGAATCGTATGCAGATTCTAGAGGACCAGCCGAATACAATAAAAAACTATCTATTGAAAGAGCTAATGCTACTTATAAATATTTAGTAAATAAAGGTGTAAACCCTGATAGAATAACTGAATATAATGGTTATGGTGAGCAAAATTTAGTAAATGATTGTAATGGGACTATTAATTGTACCGATGCGCAACATCAACTTAACAGGCGCACACAATTTATTGTGATAAAAATGGAATAATTTAAAGCCATATAATAATAAAAACCATCATCAGATTTATCTTTTGATGGTTTTTTAGTTTTAAATAAAAAGGAGAGCACTATAAAATTCACATGCTAATTTAACAACAAATCAGTACATAATATATTTAAAATCAAATGAGACGTATTATTTAATCTAGAAACAAAAGAGCTTTGACAGTTTATATGATTATCAAGAACTATGGTAAAACGACTTGATTAAATAACATGTATTGGATTTAAAACTAGCTACAAAAAAGATTGCAGAATTAAAAGGAAAAAAAAATCCTCTCAAAAAAATGAGAGGATTTTATACCTAAATCTAAATATAATAACAATTAAGTTATTAAAGTAACCAAATAATTTCTTCAACGCACAATAACCACATTGTACTTAGTTGCTACTAATCAGAAAATTAAAAGGTTATATTGTAATTGCTTTTTAAGAATAAAAGCAAATTTATTTTTTTATAAATATATTAGTATAATACCATTTTCCTAATTCGCTTTCCTCTGCCGAAACACCAAAATTGGTATAATCACCTTCTATATTCATTTTATGACTTTCACTTTTTAACCAAGCTCTCACAACAGATTCAGCCGATGTATAACCATAGGCAACATTTTCTGATACTTTTTTTGCTCCAGCATTAGACTTTAAATAATCGCTTCGTTTATAAAAATTTGCATGTGATACTTCGTTGTTATCAACCATATAATCAGTATGCGTATATGCAACAGATTTTATAAGAGTCATATCTGCCAAAGGATTTAACCCGATAGATAATCGATGGTTGTTAATTAGTTCTAAAATTTGAACTTCAATAGGTTTTGTTTCAGGTGTTGTGGTTAAACTTAACTCAATTGCATCTGCTTTTTCTTCAAGGCTGTCCGTTGTACAAGAAAATAATGTAAACACAGCTAACATTGCCATTAAAGGCAGTTTGATTAATAACTTCATAAGTAGGTAACTTTAGATTTGGTGTCGTAAAGTTAGCTGCCTAGTTAGATAAAAACTGTTAATAAAATGTTAATATCGATTAAAAACACGTAGTTAGTCGATATTTATTGTATTTAACCGTTAAACTACGCTTTTAAATCAATAAAACATGTATTTTAGCGATGTTTTAAGGTGATAGTCGATTTATAAGCCAATTATAGTCTTCTTGAAGTTGGTACCTAACTCTATCATGTAGTCTATTTGGTCTCCCTTGCCAAAACTCAATTTCAATGGGCTTTACTATATATCCGCCCCATGTTACTGGTCGTAAAATTTCTTTTCCTTCATATTCTTTTTCTAAGTTTAAGAGTTTATCTTCAAGATATTTTCTACTCTTAATTATTTCACTTTGATTTGAAACTAAAGCTCCCAATTGACTACCTCTAGGTCTGGATTCAAAATAACCATCACTTAAATTCTCTGCTATTTTTTCAGCTTTTCCTTTAATAATAATTTGCCTTTCAGCACCATGCCAAAAAAAAGATAAACACACATTTGAATTCACTTCAATAGCTTTACCTTTTTCACTGGAATAATTTGTGTAAAAAATAAAACCTTCATAAGTATAACGCTTCAAAAGCACAACTCTATTCTTAGGGTAACCATCTAAACCCAAAGTAGAAATGGTCATGGCATTGGTTTCATCTTGAGTAAAAAAGGAATCAACTTCATAAAACCATTTTTGAAATAATTCCATAGGGTTTTCGGGCACTTCACTTAAAAGCAACTCCCCTTTTTCATATGATTTTCTGTAACCACCTAAGTCTGTATTCATTATAAAAAACAATATTTTTATGAGTTATATGTTTTTATTCTTCAATAAAAACATATAAATTTAAGAATTAAATAATAGCAATGCACTTCGAAAACAGTAAATATTCTAAAGAGTTTAAACATAAGAAACTAGAATACCCTTTTGGTAATTTTTATTTATGCGAAAAGTTTTTTATTTCAGAATTAAATGAAGGTATTCATTTTAATTGGGACAAAATTCAAATTGTTATGAATGACCTAATTAAGCATTATAATCATGATGCAATGTTAGGTTATATTTCAAACCGAATTAATTCATACTCTATAAATCCGCAATCTTGGAAACAAACCTTAGAAGAATATAATATTATTATTGCCAGTTCAATCGTTGCCTATACTAGCTTTACTTTTTATAACGCATCACTTGAAAAGACTTTCTCTAAAAAAAGTATTAAGCGTTGCCTTTCTTTAAAGGAAGCTATAGAATGGACTTTAAATCTGAAGGAATTTAATTAAAGTCAAAAACTTTTCCGTCTTCGCATAATTCAACATTACTAAAAACCTCTTGAGCCTCTTCTTTAAAAGGAATTAAGCTATCATAGCGTGTAGAATAATGCCCTAACAACAAAGTGCCTGCATTTGATAATTTAGCTATAGTAGCAGCTTCTTTTGATGTAGAATGTTTTGTTTTAGCAGCTAAGTGCGCATGTTTATCTAAAAAAGTAGCTTCATGATAAATAACACTCACATTTTTTATAATGGGAACGATGTCTTCTTTATAACAAGTATCACTACAAAATGCATAACTTTTTGGTTCATTACCTGGTTTTGTAACTAACTCATTTTTTACTAATTCGCCTTTTTCATTTTCAACATCAAAGCCTTGTTTTAATTTTCTGAAATATGCTTTATCAATATTAGCAGTTTCAGCAGCATCAATATCTAATTTGCGATCACCTTCTTTTTCTTTAAACAAAAATCCATTGGTATAAACTCTATGATGTAAAGGAATAGTGTAAACTTCAACTTTTTTATCTTCAAAAATTAATTCAGAGTTTTTTGAGGTTAACTCATGAAAAAAAAGCTTATAATTAGTCCAAGAATCTGCTAATTTCATCTGCAATGTAACAACTTCTTTTATCCCTTTTGGACCGTAAATATGTAAATCGGTTTCTCTCGTAAGTAATCTAAATGTTGAAATTAAACCTACGAGTCCAAAAAAATGATCCCCATGTAAATGGGATATAAATATATGCTTAATGCGATTAAATTTAATTTTATGTTTACGCAATTGAACTTGTGTTCCCTCTCCACAATCAATTAAAAACATATGATTATTAATCTCTAAAACCTGAGACGTTGTGTTATTTAAAGTTCTAGGAGTCGCACTATAACAACCTAATATTGAAAGTTTCATACTATTTGTTTGTAGTTTAGTGCTTCGGTTACTGAAAATTTATTTTTAAATGAAAAAGCAAAAGGTGTGTCTCCGTATTTATTAATATAATCTAATCGGGTTTTAGCATCTTGAAATGTGGGCTCGTAACCTTCTGGTATATACCAAAACGCCATGTGCAACATTTTCATTTTACTAAACCATTCCTTTTTTCGTTTAAAAACTTCAATATGACCTGAATTATAAGTATAATTAAAAAGTGATTCCAAATTTATCCAAACAGACATATTTATAATTAATGTGTCATCTTGAAATATACTTGCAGCTAAGTCTTTGTCTTCATCTTTTAGCCTCCAAACAAACCCATCGGCATCATCTGCAATAGCATTTATTTTATCAAGATTATTCACAAAATCTGCCATGACAGGATCATCCATTGAAGCCAACATTTTTGCAATATTTACTTGGGCAAGATGAAGTTTACTCATAACTAAAACCCTAAATCACGTTCTATGTCCTCCATTTCAATAATATCGAAAGCTTCTCGTAATGTAGGCGTAACAATAATTTCATCAGAAATACTATCTAAATCTACTTTATCTGAAACAATAACAAAGGAGTGATTTTCTTCTCTATGCTTATTGGATATTTCTAAAAATTCAACAATGTCCTGATTACTTAATTTACTTAAAGAAGTTAGAGTAACAATAATGTTATCATTTTTAAATTTAGGATATAATGCTTGTAATTTTTTAACTAACTCAATAATTGTAGCTTTTTCTTGGGTGATAATTGAAGTGTTACCGTTTTTATCAATAATCATAGCTTTACTGTTTTATTTTAGACGCTAATAAATAAATAGTTGCCATTCTTATGGCTACACCATTTTGAACCTGATCTAAGATGATAGCTTGTTTAGAATCTGCCACATCACTAGTTATTTCTACACCTCTGTTTATAGGGCCAGGGTGCATAATTGTAATTTCTTTATCTAAAGAATCTAACAATTCTTTATTAACTCCAAACTGTTGTGTGTACTCTCTTGTCGATGGAAAATAACTAATATCCATACGTTCATTTTGAACACGCAACATATTTGCTACATCGCACCAATTCAATGCTTTGATTAAGTTTGTTTCAACCTTTACTCCAAGTTTATTAATATACTTAGGAAGTAATGTTTTTGGTCCGCAAACCATAACTTCTGCGCCTTGAAGTTGTAGAGCAAATATATTTGAAAGCGCTACTCTACTATGCAAAATATCTCCAACTATGACTACTTTTTTACCTCCTACTCCTCCAAGCTTTTCTCTTATAGAATATGAATCTAACAACGCCTGTGTTGGATGCTCATGTGCACCATCACCTGCATTAATAATACTAGCATTAACATGTTTTGACAGAAAAACACCTGCTCCTGGGTTTGGATGCCGCATAACTACCATATCTACTTTCATCGATAAGATGTTGTTTACAGTATCAATTAAGGTTTCTCCTTTTTTTACTGATGATTGCGCCGATGAAAAATTAATAACATCTGCCGACAATCGTTTTTCAGCTAATTCAAAGGATAGTTTTGTTCTGGTTGAGTTTTCAAAAAAAAGATTGGCAATAGTAATATCTCTTAGCGAAGGCACCTTTTTAATCGGTCTGTTAATTACTTCTTTAAAATGATCGGCAGTTTCAAAAATAAGTTGAATATCTTTTTTGTTTAGATATTTGATTCCCAATAAGTGATTTACACTTAACTCGCTCATGTTTTATTAGTATTCAGTGGCAGTTTTCAGTTGCCAGTTGTTCTCTTCTAGCTTCTAGCTAAATCATTATTTTTCAATTAAATAAACAGAATCTTCATTATCATGCTCTTTCCAGTTTACTTTTACTTTTTCGTTATTTATAACATCTACTTGTCTTCCTCTATAATTTGGCTGAATTGGTAAATGTCTGCTAAAACGTCTATCAATAAGTGTTAAAAGTTCTATTTCATTAGGTCTTCCAAATGATTGTATGGCAGTTAAAGCAGCTCTTATACTACGCCCAGTATATAGTACATCATCAATAAAAACAATGTTTTTATCTTCTACTAAAAAGTTGATTTTTGTACTATTAGCTTCTAAAGGTTTTTCACTACGTCTAAAATCATCTCTATAAAACGTAATGTCTAAATGTCCTAATTGCACATTTTTAACCTTGTAATCTTCTTTTAAAATTTTTGCTAAACGATCTGCCAAAAACACACCTCGTGGTTGTAAACCTATTAAAACGGTGTTAGAGAAATCGTTATGTTTTTCAATAAGCTGGCAAGCCAATCGATGAAGAATGATGTTTACCTCTTTTGCGTTAAGTAAAACTTTTTGACTCATATTTAATACCAAACGTATTTGGAGTACAAAGGTAATGCAAAAAATTAGAAGTTAAAACTCAAAACCTAATCTTTATTATAGCGCTACCCTATCGGGTCGGGCTATACGCTACAAGTCCTCGCTCCTATGTCGCTGTGGGCTTTCCTCTACTATCCCTAGCGCGTGGTTCGCAGCGACCGTAATAAATTGTAACCTTATAGGCTTAATCTCTAATATTTATTAAAAATTGATAAACAAAAAGAGGCTGTCTGAAAAGGCGGTCTCTTTTTGTTTTGCATTT
>TARA_R110002050_G_scaffold47882_1_pt1 | contig 12913 bp, 6 predicted proteins | sample TARA_R110002050 | Tara Oceans TARA_R110002050 (sample SAMEA4396988) | marine metagenome | biome: Polar Biome; feature: [DCM] deep chlorophyll maximum layer (ENVO:01000326); material: water (ENVO:00002006), including particulate matter (ENVO:01000060) such as... | depth 25 m
ATAGATGCAGTATTATTAAAAAACTTTGATAGGTAATTAATGTCTAAATTTATAAAAGTAGATTTTGGTTCTGGAATACATAGAGAATCCACACAGTATGCTGAAGATGGTAAATGGTATAATGCTGATAGAGTACGTTTTAGATCAGGTAAGCCTGAAAATTTAAGAGGATATGAAACAAGAGTAAGCAGTACCTTTGATGGAAATGCTAGAGATTTAATTACATGGCAGGATAATAATCAATTTAAAAGAGCTATGTGGGGTACTGATCAAAAATTATATCAACATAATGGAGATCAAATATTTGATATAACTCCTGTTTCTGTAAGTGTAACTCTTGCAAATATATTTGGAACATCAATAGGAACAACAAGAGTTTGTGTATCAGATGGTTCTCATGGTAGAACAACTGGTGATTGGGTATTTTTTACAAGTGTATCTACGTTTGGAAGTAATATAACTTTAGAGGGTGTTTATTCTGTTTCTGTTATTAATTCAAATGTATATGCAATTGAATCAACAATAACAGCAGGAGCTACTTCTACACAAGCTGGAGCAGCAACACTTCATTATCTTATAGGTACAGGTTCTGAAAATGCTGTAACAGGTGTAGGTTATGGAGCTGCTGGTTATAATGCAGGTGTTAGTACAGCAGGAGCTAGAGGATGGAATCAACCAACATCTACAGGAGCTAGTGATTTTGTAAGTGAAATTACAACATGGAGTTTAGATAATTGGGGTGAAGATGTTATTGCAAATCGTAGAGGAGGAACTATTTATCATTGGGATACAGATGCTTCTACTACACCAATAAGAGCTGTTAAAGTATCAGGTAGTACTAATTCTACACCAACAACTGTTAATTCTATTTTAGTATCACCTAATGATAGACATCTAATTGCTTTAGGTGGTAATGAGTTTGGCACAACAGCTTCTCCAACTGGAGATTTTAATCCTTTAACTGTTAGATGGTCAGATCAAGAAGATTATACAAACTGGGTTCCTTCTGTTAGTTCTACATCAGGAGAAGTTTTATTAACAGATGGTACAAGAATAGTAGGAGGAATACGTTCAAGAAATGCTATGAATATATTTACAGATAATTCTATGTGGCAAATGCAATTTGTAGGTCCACCTTTTACATTTAGTTTTAATCAAGTAGGAACTAACTGTGGTTTAATATCTCCTCATTCAGGAACTGATTATGATGGTAGAACATATTGGATGGACTATGATAATTTTTATGTATTTGATGGAACAGTTCGTAAATTAGATTGTACAGTAAGAAGGTATATATTTGATAATTTAAATATGGATCAAAAAGATAAAGTATTTTGTGGTGTTAATTCTGAGTTTACAGAAATTATTTGGTTATATCCTTCTAAGACTTCAAGTGAATGTGATAGTTATGTTATCTTTTCTCCTGAAGAAAATTATTGGACTATTGGTACATGTTTCTGGACTACCTTTGCAGATAAAACAGTTTTTGGAAATACAATAACTACAGGTGTAACAGCAGCAGGAAGTAATTTATATAATAATGAACCAACAGATATATTTACAGGTAATGGAGAAGCATTAAAATCTGTATTAGAATCTGGAGATTTTGAAATAGCTGATGGTAATGATATAATGTTTTTAGATCGTATTATTCCTGACTTTGATATGAGTTCTGGAACTATACAATTTAGTATTGTAACAAAACAATATCCTGAAAGCACAGAAACAATTACTAAAGGACCATTTACTATTGGTAGTAGTACACAAAAAGTTAATTTAAGAGCAAGGGGAAGGCAAGCAAGAATAAAAGTATCCTGTGAATCTACAGGAACTAAGTGGAGATGGGGATCTGTTAGAGTAGGGGTACAACCAGATGGAGGTAGATAATGGCTAACTATCCAGAAATACCTAAATTTATAAAATTTACAGATCAAGAAATAACAGAATTTTATAGAATGTTAGAAAGATGGGGATCAACATTAATAAATGAATTAGCAGCAAGAGATGTAAAAAATGAAAGAGCTCCTTCAACTAATATTTTTACAGTTGTAACAATAACTGAAGTTAAAAGACCACGAAAAGGCGACATAGTTTATGCAGTTAGTAGTGGAAAATATAAAGGATATGTTAGTACAGCAGCATCCACAACATGGAAGAACTTTAATTAATGCATAAAAAATCACCTTATACATATATAGATCATGTTAATATAATACAAGATGTAGGAAATACTTATTCAAGTTTAATGAATAGAGGATTAGTTATGCATCCTACATTAACTCGTTTAGATCAATCTCATAAAGCTTTAGGTGATTTAAAAAATATGATTAAACCTTCTACCTTTATAGCACAAAATACTTTACCACAATCAAACCCTTATAGTCCTAATCAAGTACGGAGAAAAAAATGATACCACTTAATAGAATAGAACAATTAAATAATTTTACAGATGATTTGCAACGAGATACAGCTTTATCTAATTTAAGAGCTATGCAAGCTTTACAACAAGGTATACCTAGTCTTATGATGGGTATGGAACCTATGCAAACGCCAATGTTAAATATGAATGAAGGAGGATTGGTATCTCTTCCTGTTGTTCATAAATTGTTTGGTGGTGGCTTTAATCCTTTTAAACCTATACAAAGGGTTGCAAGAGGTATAGGTAAAGGTATAAGTAACATAGGTAAAAGTGTTGGTAAAGGTTTAAGTGGTATTTTTAAAGGACTTACTGGTGGTGGTAATATGGGAGACATGCTTAAAACTATGGCTCTTATGTCAGCATTTAGTATGATGGGACCAATAGGTGGAATGAATCCTCATGTTTGGAGAATGCTTTATGGTGGATTAACACCAGGTTTAGCTAGAGGTAAATTAAAGTTTGATCCTATGTCTGCTGCTATGACTGTTGGTGGTGGTTATTTAGGAGATAAACTTATGGGACCAGGAGCTGCCCCTAAAAGTATGGGAGATATAGGTAATATGCAAGCAGGAGCAAATACAGGAACTATGAATGCATCTCAAATGTTAACAGGAGGAATAGATCCAAGTAATGCAGTTAATTTAGCATCTACTGCAACACCTCCAACAACTGTAAATCCTGCACAACTTTTTGGTAATCCTAATGCTGTACCAACAACATCATCTATGACTATACCAACTGCTAATCAACCAAGTTTCTTTACTAGAAATGTAACACAACCTTTTAGTGAAGGTTTAGATTATGTAAGAGATTTAGCTCGTACTCCAGTTCCAGGTGCTGAAACATTAACAGATTTAGGACAAACAGATGTTGGTTTAACAAGTCTTAATAAACTAAATCCTTTTGGTGATAAATATAATCCATTCTCTAGTGATATGTTATTTCCTGATGCAGCTCCTAATGTAGGAAGAGCAGTAGCAGGAGCAGCAGGTGGTATTGAAGCTAGTCAAATATATAATGAACAAGCTAAAGCAGAACAAGATTATAATGATTGGATGGCTGATCAAGAAGCAGCAGCTGAAAGAGCAGGTATGCCTACAAGAGAATGGTTAAAACGTATAGTAGATGATCCTGTTAAATTTACTTATAATTATAAAGGACCATTAAGTTATGAAGAATTAATTAATAGATATACTCAAGGTGCAGGAGATACAGAAACAGCACAAATGTTTGATCCTGCTACATTCCTTACTGAGTCAGGAAGAGATTCAGGAATGTATGGTTTAGGACAAGGCTTTGATGCTAGTGCACAATATGGTGGTTACTTACCAGAAATTAAAAAATTCTTTGGTGGAGGTACAAGTGTAGCAACACCACAAAATCCAAAAACATTTTTACTTGGTAAGATGTTACCTAGATCTGGTTCAGGAGGATTTGGAGGATTAGCAGGATTAATGAATAATCCTGAAATTTTAAAATTATTTAATGCTTCTAAAATAGATAAACCTGTTCAACAAGAAGGTAAATTTCAACCTATGCCAACAACAGATAATACAGGAGAAACTGGTCCTAGGGTAGAAACAAGTGGAATAGCTCGAGTAAGACAACCTAGTCCTTTTGAAAAAAAAGGATTAATGTCTCAAACAGAAATGAATACTTATGATACTAATATGACATTATTATTAGAAGAAAACGAAAAAGCAGTTGCACGTAAAGAACCTGAATTTACAGTAATGGGAGAAACTTTTAAAACAAATCCTAATGGTGCACCTATTCCTGTAGGAGCTCAAGGACCAACATTAGCATTCGCAGGTGGAGGAATGCCTTCACAATTTTTTTCAGGAAAAGTTCCTAATACAACAGATCCTAGATCAGATGGTATGAGTGATAGTGAGACTATGTTAATTACTGATCCAACAGGAAAAGATCCAAGAGGTATAATGAAAATTAGTGAACAAGAATATGTAATGTCTGCTCCAGATATGGCTATATTAGGTAATGGAGATCCTAATGCAGGGGCACAACTTTTAGATAATTTTCGACAAAATTTAAGACAAGCAGCTTATGGTACAAGAGCACATCAGCCAAGAATAGATCCGAATAAAGCTCTTTCATCTTTAGCTCATAAAGCATTTGGATAAGGAGAAATAATATGAGTATAATGCAAAGTTTATTTGGTGGAGGAAACTTTCCTAATCAACCAACAGCTTCAGGTACAACAGTTGCAACAACAGAGTTTCCAAAAGAACTTGCTCCATTTATAAAAGATATCTTAGAAAAGTCTAAGGCTATGCAACAAGATGCTTCTTATCAACCTTATACAGGTCCACAGATAGCACCTTTTAATCTATTAGAACAAGATGCTATGACAGCTTTAGAAGCACAGTCAAGAGGTTTAGCAGGTACAGATATAGCACAAGCAGCACCTTATTTTACTGGAGCTAAAACTGCTATAGAAGGATTAGGTCAAGAATTTACAGGCGATACAGCACAACAGTTTATGAATCCTTATCAACAAGCTGTAACTGATCAAGCTAAAAGAAAAGCTACAGAAGAGTATGAAGCACAACAAAATGTATTAGCTGCTAATGCTATTAAGAATCAACCTTTTGGTGGTTCTCGTCAAGCTATAACTGAAGGTATGGCTCAAGGAGATTATTTAGATAGGCTTACTAATATACAAGAAAGAGGATTAGCATCTGCTTATACACAAGGACGAGCAGCATTTGAAGCTCAAAAAGGTAGAGAGTTACAACAAGCTAATGCATTAATGGGCATGGGAGCTGCTGTTCCACAACAAGCTTATAGAGATTTAGGTATAAGACAACAGATAGGTGAGACACAAAGAGCTCAAGATCAAATGGCTTTAGATTTAGGAACAAAACAATTTATGGAAGAAAGAGAATTTCCAACAAGAGCTTTACAAGAATACTCTGCTACTGTTAGAGGTTTTCCTTTCCAACCTTCTACTTATCAAACACAAACATCTTATCAACCAAAACCAGGTATTGGTCAACAATTAATTAATTTAGCTGGTCAAGGACTAGGAGGATATACTGCATTTACAGGACAACCTTTACAAAATATGTTTAAAGCTGAAGGTGGTATAACAACTCTTCCTACTTATTATAATAGAATGGGAGAAAATAAACAACAATCTAAATATAATATTTCTGATCTTCTTGAAGCTGAAGGAAGAGAATTAGATGAATATTCTGAAATGGAAAAAGATGCTATGGATATAGAATCTTATATTGATAGAAAAAATAAAGAAAATTTAGGTGACAGAATATTAAATATGTTGTATGCTCCACAAAGAGGAATGAAAAGATTATTTAATATACCTGACAGAAGTGAGATAGGTAATACATATAGACCTAATTTAAGAAGAGCTGAAGGAGGTATTACAAGTTTACCTGTAGTTTATAATCAAACTGCTAATAATCAACAAAATAGATTACAATCAAATGCAGGTGGTGAAGTTTTTTATAATAGAGCAGGGCAAGCTTATCAAGTAATTGATGGAATGAAAATAAATGTATTAGATGATGCAGGTGAACAAGTTATGAAACCTATTAAATCTTTGTCTTTTAAAAGAGATCCATTAAGATCTTATAATGATAAGACACAAACATGGGCTAGTGGTCACCAAGGTATGCAAGATGAAGAAGCATATGAAGCAAGTATATTAGAAGGATTAAATATGCCAACTTATAGTCTTCCAGAAAATTATGATGTATCTGATAATAGTCAAGCATTAATAGAAGCAGGTACTCATTATATGCATCCTAAACTTGGAGTTATGCCAATGCCTCCAAGAATTATAGATGGCATGATTACAGGTTATACTGAAGAAGACGGTTATCCTATACCTAAAACTGCAGAAGAATTATTAATTACACATCCTGATTATGGTATTCCTACAGATACACCAGGATATTCAGTACCAGATATTGATCCTAAAGATCCTGATTCTAATTTTTTAATAAATCAATTAATACCTCAAAGAGTTGATAAAGAAGAATTATTAGATAATGAAGATATATTACAAAGACCTGTTCCTAAAATTATGACTATGGATGAAGCATTAAGTTTACAGGGAACACCTATAGCAGATTCTATAGATACAAATACTCTTATACTTAATGCATTAGAAAAAATGGAAGGATTAGATGGTTCTATACCAGCATTAAAACAATCTATTAGAGATGCTTATTCTCCTGATCGTATAAAATCTTTAGAAGAAACTGCAAGTAGAAATTTAGCTATGGATCAAGGTTTAGGATTAATAAAAGCTTTTAGTAAATCTGATCCAACTCAAGGTATTGTAGGAAACTTATCTACTCAACTTGGAGACATAGCTACTAATATAGGTCCAGCACAAAAAGAATATGCTGCAAATTTAGCAGCTCTTGAAAATATGCCTTTTGAACAAGCTGAAGCTCTTTATAATGTAGATAAAGATACATTAACTAATTTAGTTCAATTAGCATCTAAAGAAAAAACTGAGGCAGATAAATTAGGTGTTATAGCTTTATCTGACGATATGAAAAATATATTTAATACAATAGAACGTAGAAAAGATAGAGATGAAAATTATAATACATATGATCTTGATCTTAATAGAGCTAATTTATTAAAAGATTTAGAACAAGATACAAATATATTAAAATTATATAATATGGAATTAATAAGTGCTGATAATCGAGATGCTACACGAGCTGCTGCTAATAAATCTTTAGATACTTATAATAAAGATTTATTAAAATTAGGTATAATGAAAGCAGGAGAATCTAAAAATATTCAAGATCATCTTGCTAGAGTAATGTTTGGAGGTACTTTTAATGCAGAAACAGGACAAGTATTTATTGATGGTGATCCTTTAGATGCAGGTCAACAAGATATATATTCTAAATATTATGCTTTTGCTGTACAAGAATTTGCAAAAGAACGTATGATTTATATTCAAAACGGAGGACCTGCAGGTAATTATCCAGATGAAGCATTTACAAGAATAGGAATAATAGCACAAAGAGCTAAAAAAGCATATGATGACAAGTATAGAAAAAAGTAAGGATATTAAATGGCTGATGATGCTTTTTTAAAAAGACCTATACCGAATATAGATTCTTTTGATTTTAATTTAAATACAACTTCTGATGAAGATGATTCATTTATACGAAGACCTATTCCTCGTATAGATTCAACTACTCCTGCCTTTTCTGCTCCTCCTTTAGAAAAAGATGATTCTCTTGTAACAAGACCTATTCCTCGTATAGATTCTATAGACAGTACTCCTATGGTTCAACAAGATCCTGTTATTAATAGAAATCTTGAAGGAATAGATGTTACTGAAGATTTTTTAAAACAAGATAAACAATTTATTACAGATGCAAAAACTATTTATAAAAGTCAAAAGGGAGTAAACTTTAAAGGTACAGATGCTGAAGCTGCTAAGTGGTTACTTAATAGAAAATCTCGTATGGATTGGAACTTAACTAATGCAGGATTAACAGCTTGGGAAGCACAAGATTGGGATCTTCCTACACAACAAGCTTGGTTACGTACTATGGAAACTACAGCTGAATCTAATATTACTCCACGTTCTGTAGGTAAAGCAGTTTGGTGGTCACTTTTTGATTTACCTACTCTTGCTACTGTAGGATATGCTCCAATAGCTAGACTTGTTGGAGGTAAAGCTATAAATGAAACTGTACGTTTTGGTTTTAAAGCAGCTTTACGAAAAAGAATAGAAGAAGAATTAATTAAAAAAGGAATGGTTAAACCTATAGCAGCTGCAGCAGCTTCAAGAGGTGGAAGAGAATTAGGTGCAGCTAAGTTAAAACAAATACGTAAAGATGTAGCTGGTAAAGTTGCCTTTAATCAAGCTGTAGGATTATGGGCTCCAACTGGTGCAGCTTATGCAGGACTCTTTGATATTTTTCATCAAGATATTGAAGGTGATATAGATCCAAATAAAGATGATTTTGATTATAGACGTTTTGCTTTTTCTACTTTATTAGGTGCTGGTGCAGGTGGTGCATTAGGATTATTAATGCCACGTGTAGGAGAACGTATAACTAGAAATAAATTTATTCGTGAAACTTTAGAAGATGATCCAGCTAAACAACTTGAAGAAGTTAAAGCTACTCCTGAACAATGGGGATTAAATGATAAAGAACAACAAATAGCTTTAGCTGATAAAGAACCTGGATATAAAAGTACAGATGAAGTTATACAAGTAGCTGAACAAGAAATTAAAAAGAAAGTAGCAGCAGGAGAACCAGTTAAAGTACACTCTGAAGGATCAGGAAGATACAATGTAGAAACAGGACAAGTAGATGAAGTAAAAAGATTAGAAGATTCAGGAGCTAATTTTGTTTCTTCAAATGAATTACCAACTAATCGAGATCATGCAATAAAAACTACTGGAAAAGATATATATAGTGATCCACAAACTTTAGGTAATAAAGATTCTAATATTGTAACTATGTCTAATATATTAGGATCTTATGATAATAAAATGTTAGCTGGTGCTGTATTAGATAATACAATTAAAAACATGACTCCTGATGGTATTTTTATTGTTAATAAAGGACCAACAAAAAAAGTTAAATTAGCAGATTTTGAAGGTGACTTAGACATAACAAAACTTGAAACACAAAAAGGAAAGTTAATACAAGAAGGTAAAGATCCTAAAGTTATTGAACAAAGATTAAAGCCAGAACCAAAAGATAAATTAGCTGAAGGTAAGCCTATTGAACCTGCAAAAAAAGAAACTGAAATTTTATATGAATCAGGTTTAGATGAAAGAGATGTAGCTGATTTAATTTATACTCGTTTTGAAAAAGTTATTAGAAAGAAAACTAAAAATGGTGATGTTTATATTGCAAGTAAACCTCGTACCTTTAAACCAAATGCTCCTTATTCTCCTGATACGCAAACAAAATTTCAAAAAATATTTAGCTTTAGAAATAATTGGTTAAAGTCTGATCTTAATGTAAAAGGACTTGAGAATGCAACTGCTGCACAGAAGGGTGCTGTTAAAGCAGCAGGTAGACAAATAGAACAAGCTTGGGGTAGAATTGGTTATGCTATGAAATCTTGGAAAAATGCTGAAGGTAAACAATGGAAATATTGGAATAGAGAAGCTCAAGATAAATCGTTAAGAGATATGAATATTTTATTTAAAGATCCTAGAACAGGTACTAGAGGAGCTGAATATAGACGAGTATTAGCTGATCCAGATATGCCAGATGCAATTAAAAAAAATATGGAAGATCTACGTCAGAATGCTATAAAACTTCAAATGAGATTAATGCCTAAAGATATGACTAAAGAAATTATTAAAGTTGTAAATGGTAAAAAAATAAAAACTAAAAATCCTTTATATAATCCAGATGGATTAGGATTTATTGAAAGAGGTACACAATTACATAAACAAATAGTTAAGTCTATGGGTAAAGGTGAACAAGGAACAGACATTGAATTATACTTTAATAAACAATATGAAATATTTGATAATCCTAATTGGGTAAAACAATTAGAACAACGAGATCCTGAAAAAATAGAATTAGCTAGAAAATTTTTTATTGATGAATTAAGAGATAGTAAAGAAATTTTAAAAAAAGAAAGTGAAGCTCCTGGTACATTAAAACAAATTACACGAGCTTATCGAAAAGCAAGAGATCAACAACTTAATCGTGAAGAAATTCAATTTATAAAAGTTAATCCTAAAACAGGAATTACAGTACGTAGAAATGTTTTTTATAATAATTTATTAAGTGAAGTAGAAAAGTTAAATAAACAAGGTGACTTTGGAAAACAACTTGCTGATGATATGATAGACAAAAAAAGGTCTATTGATAATATTATTATTAATACAGAAACTAATGAAGCAGATCAAATGGTAAGATCTTTTCTTCGTAATTATTCATCAGATGAATTAGAAAATATAAAAACATTATTTTCTGCAGATGATTTTTTTAGAGGTAAAGGTAAAGGAGTAGGAGGAGAAAAACAAAAAACTAAAGGTATTTTCTTTGCAAGAAAAGGAATACCTCCTGTATTACAAGATGTAATGGGTGTTTATAAAGATCCATTTACAAACTATGCTAATACTATGATGAAATTATATCAAACAAAAGCTAACTTTCAATTTGAAAAAGCTATTAAAAATTTAGTTGAAGAAGGAAAATTTCCTGAAATAAAAGGTAGAGCAGCTGGTATTAGAGAACAATTAGAAACATCTCCAAAAGAATCCACTAGTTTATTAGGTCTTAATCCATTAAGAGGAGCTTCTCGTTTACCACAAGCTGAAGGAACTATTCAACCTTTAAAAGGATTATTAGCTGATGATGTTATTTTTGATGCAATTAAAAATGGTAATGAATTAACACCTTTAATGAATCCTCATTGGAAATTAGCATTAGGTGCTCAAGCAGTAACACGACTAGCTAAAACAGCTTACTCTGTATCAGCATTTCCTAGAAACTTTGCAGGTGCTATGTTAAAAGCTTTTGGAGCAGGTAATTTAAATATTGCAAATATTAAAGTTGCAAGTAAAGTATTTAAAGGAATGAGAGCTTTTACAGATGATGAATTAGGAGCTGAGTTAGAAAAGCAATTATACTTAGGTGTTATGGATTCAGGAGCTAGAGCAGGAACTTTGCGTGCTTCATTAGAAGAAGCTTCTAATCCTAATTGGTTTACAGATGTTTCTATTATGTTAGGTAGAGCTAAAGTTTCTGATCAAGGACTTGCAAAATATTTAACAGGATGGGGTAAAAAACTTAATAAAAATGTTTTAAATGCTTATCAAGGTATGGATGATATTTGGAAACTATATAGTTTTATGAATGAAAAACAAAGTTATAGAAAAGTTTTATCTGATAGACATGGTCCAAAGTATCCAGATAAAGTTGTAGATAGTTGGGAAACAGGAGGAGTATATGGTAAAGGGCATCCTAAAGAAGGACAACCTATTAAAGTAGAGATAACTAACCTTGATCAATATGCTGCTAAAATGGTACGAGCACATATGGATAATTATGGTGAAGTTAATCGTATGGTTAAACTTACTAGACGACTACCTGTTGCTGACTTTATTGCATATAAAACAGAACAATATAGAACAACAAGAAATATTATTCAAACAGCTTTACGTGATATTAGAGAAGGAAATGCAATACAAAAAAAAGGAGTACAGAATGAAGATGGTTCTTTAAAAGGTAGAGCACAAATGTTATTAGGATATAAAAGATTAGGAAGTATTATTTCTGCTGTAAGTTTACCTGCAACTATGGTTGGTACAGCTTCTTATTATTTTGGAACAAATAAAAATGCTGTTGTTAAAATAGGTAGTCAAGAATATGAACTTCCTTATTCAATTAATCAAGCTATGAGAGAATCAGCTATGCCTGATTATGCATCTGGACAACAATATATGCCTATTGGAAAAAGAAAAGCTGATGGTACTTTTCCTTATTTAAATCTTTCTTATGTAGATCCTTGGGCTCCTTGGACAGAACCTTTATTATCTGCTTTACGTTCTGCTAGTGGAGATAGAACTCTTGATCAATCTTTTGATAAAGCTACTAAAGAAGTAGCATCTAATTTATATGGTAGTATTGGTCCTTCTATGTTATTAGAAGGTGTAATGGGAGCTGTATTTAATTTAGATAAATATGGTAATACTATTCAAAATCAAAATGAATCTTTACCTGTTCAGTTTAAAGAAAGAATTATGCGTGTAGCTGATGCATTTAATCCTGGAATTTTAAGAGATGCTAATCGTTTAATAGATACTTTTAAATATGGTGTAACAGAAAGAGGAGGATTTAAATTAAAACCTTCTTCAAGTATATTAAAAAGTTTTGGTGTACCTATGGAAACAGTTGATCCTAAATTATCTTTACCTTTTAAAGTAGCTCCACATTTAAAACAAATACAACAAGCAAGTGGATTCTTTACAAATTCTTTAAAAACATATCATCCTAAAACAGGAGGAGAATTAATTGAAGCTTATAAAAAATCATTAGCTTTAGAGTATGAAGCAACTAATCGTTTAGCTAGAGTATTAATAGCAGCTAGAGGAGCTGGTATGTCAACAGAAGATATTTATAGATCATTAACAAAAGACGGTAGATTTCCTAATAAGTTTACTAAAGCTGTAGCACGAAGTATTATGACGCAAGGAAAATTTATTCCAAGTACAAAAACTATTAATAAAAATTTAATTATGTGGGCAGATTTAATTAAGAAACAAACTAAAGGAGATGGTCCACCTTTATTAGCAATACAAAAAGAATTAAATGAAATTTATAAAAGTTATGCTGGTGCAAGTTTACCTTTTTTAAATGACTTAAAACCTATAGATAAGGAAAAATAATATGGAAGATATGACAATGCTTTGGAATGCTATACTTACATTAGCTGTAGGTGCTTTCTTATGGTGGATACGTGGTACTAATAATGATATATCTAAACTACGTG
>TARA_R110002050_G_scaffold218917_2_pt1 | contig 12891 bp, 15 predicted proteins | sample TARA_R110002050 | Tara Oceans TARA_R110002050 (sample SAMEA4396988) | marine metagenome | biome: Polar Biome; feature: [DCM] deep chlorophyll maximum layer (ENVO:01000326); material: water (ENVO:00002006), including particulate matter (ENVO:01000060) such as... | depth 25 m
TGGTAGATATTTACCAGAATTTATGGCGATTAAGGAAAAGTATGACTTCTTTACTCGTTGTCAGACTCCTGAATTGGCATCCGAAATTACGGTTCAACCTATCCGCAGATATGGTATGGATGCCGCTATTTTATTTAGTGATATTTTGGTGATTCCACAAGCAATGAACATTCATGTGGAAATGAAACCGAATTTTGGTCCGTATTTGCCGAATCCAATTCGCACTCAAAAAGATTTAGATAGCGTTATCGTACCAGATGTTCATGAAACATTGGGCTATGTAATGGAAGCCATAAAAGCGACGAAGGAAAAATTGAATGATGAAATTCCTTTAATAGGTTTTGCCGGTTCACCATGGACTATTCTATGCTACTGTGTACAAGGTCAAGGAAGTAAAACCTTTGACAAAGCCAAAGAATTATGTTTTACTCAACCTTTGGTTGCCCATGAGCTTTTACAAAAAATTACAGATACTACAATAGCCTATTTAAAAGCGAAGGTTGCCGCAGGTGTTGATGCAGTGCAAGTATTCGATTCTTGGGGCGGCATGTTGTCCCCAACAGATTACCAAGAATTCTCTTGGCAATACATTCAACAAATAATCGATGCTTTAAAAGACGAAACTCCAGTAATCGTTTTCGGTAAAGGATGTTGGTTCGCCTTAGGTGATATGTCAAAATCAGGCGCATCTGCATTAGGTGTCGATTGGACTTGCTCCGCTAGAAACGCACGTTATTTAAGTGGTGGAAAAATTACGTTACAAGGTAATTTTGACCCTGCCCGTTTGCTTTCGCCACCAGCAGAGATCAAGAAAATGGTTCATCAAATGATTAATGAATTCGGCAAAGATAGCTACGTAGTAAACTTAGGTCACGGTATTTTACCAAATGTGCCCGTTGAAAATGCAAAAGCGTTTATTGATGCGGTGAAAGAATACAAGCCGGCTTAAATTCTACTGATTATTTCAGTTCTCTATGTAGAATTTCCGAAATTACAGTAGCACTATGAATTCCATTCAACTACCAGATTTCGAAATAAATCCGATTTCAGAACGAGATGGGTGGAGGTTATGCGACTTTATTTCCGCCAATGAAGAACATCTTAAGCGATTTTTTCCAGTCACCCTGGCTTCAAACCTAACCCCAACGTTATCCGAGTTATTTGTTGCACAAAAGGTTTTGGAGTTCGCTTCTGGCAAGGAGTTTCTTTTTACCCTAAAAGAACCTGAATATAGAAAGATTATAGGTCTAATCTATGTAAAAGAGATTGATAAGGTTAAAAATGAGGCAGAACTCGCTTATTGTATCGGCTACGCGCATAAGAACAAAGGATACACATCCCTAGCGGTTAAAACTATTTCTGAGTGGGCATTTACCCAACTTAAGCTCGAACAATTAAGAATAATAGTTCACAAATCTAACATTGGTAGTCTTAAAGTAGCACAAAATTGTGGCTATCTTTGGAATAGAACTTTAATTAAAGCATATACACCACCTAACGAAGACCCGTTAGATATGGAACTTTACGTCTTAGAAAATGAAAGATAAATTTTACGCTTACATACAACAACTTCAAGATGCGATTACTTCTAAATTGGAAGAGGTAGACGGCAAAGCTACATTCCAAGAAGATATTTGGAAACGCCCAGAAGGTGGAGGCGGTAGAACCCGAGTTATTGAAAACGGAGCTGTTTTTGAAAAAGGTGGCGTGAATATATCAGGGGTACGCGGGGAACTGCCCGATAGTATGAAAACCTATTTCAATGTAAAGGAAGGAAATTTTTTTGCATGTGGACTCAGCTTGGTCTTACATCCAAAAAACCCAATGGTGCCCACGGTTCATGCCAATTGGCGTTATTTCGAATTGTATGGAAATGATGGTGAGATTGTAGACCAATGGTTTGGTGGTGGTCAAGATTTAACCCCTTACTATCTTTTTGATGAAGATGCTATTCATTTTCATAACGTATGCAAAACAGCCTGCGACAAACACAACGCTACTTTTTACAATACTTATAAAAAACGTTGCGACGAATATTTCTGGAACACCCATCGTAATGAAGCGCGTGGTATTGGCGGATTATTTTTTGATTACTGCAAAGGATCACCAGAAATGAATATGCAAGCTTGGTATAACTTCGTTACCGAAATTGGAAATAGCTTTATAAATTCCTATGTCCCAATTGTTATAAAAAGAAAAGAACTTAACTATTCTGCTGAACAAAGAGATTGGCAAGAAATTAGACGAGGTAGATACGTAGAATTCAATTTGGTACACGACAAGGGAACCCTTTTCGGCTTAAAGACCAACGGGAGAATTGAAAGTATACTAATGAGCCTTCCACCACATGTACAATGGCGTTATGATCATCAACCTGAAAAAGGCAGTGAAGAAGAACGATTATTGAATGTATTAATGAAACCTAAAGAGTGGGTTTAAGAACAATTCTATTTTGTTGCATGTTATGTATAGCCCAATATACCATTGCGCAAGATTCAAGGTATAAAGAAGCATTTCCTGATAAAATTACCTTTAGGATGGCCTTACAGACCACATCCAATAATTTTACGCTTAGAGACAAGATAACACGAAATAAAACAGAGTTTATCCCTAATGACAAAAGCTATTTGGGCCTATCGGTTCTATTCCGTTTTTTAGAGGTTGATTTTGGTTACGCGCCCAATTTTTTGTCTGAGAATAAAGATAACGGAGATTCGAAATTGATCACGTTTAATATTCGCACATTTTTTGGTCAATTTATGCAAACCGTTGATATTTATAAACAAAAGGGGTTCTTCATTCGTACACAAGATTTAACCTTACCGATTGATGAATTAAAAACATTTAAAATTGGTGGTACTTCTAGTTATATTTTTAATCAAGATTTTTCATTTCGAGCCATTGGGTTTCAAAATGAATGGCAGAAAAAAAGTGTAGGCAGTTTTATACCTGGTATTTCTTATTACTATACAAAGTTTAAACTTGAAGACCCTAATATAGAAACCCAAATTGAACATTCTTTTAAATTAGCGGTTGGACCAGGATATTATTACAATTGGGTATTCGATGAGAATTATATTCTTTCAGCAGGTGCAACGGGAGGTTTAGGCTTTAACATATCCAAATCACAAGGTGAAACTTTACTGACAGGACTTGCCCAAATGGTATTTAGAGTAACCGGAGGTTATAATTCAGAAAAATTCTTCAGCGGTATAAATATCAACACACAAATTCTGACCAACAACTCTTCAGAAAATTTTGTGTTAGACGACTCTATTAGCTTTCTTGAATTTTATGTGGGATATAGGTTTGACGCACCTAAAAAGTGGATTGCCAAAGCAGATGAGATAAGTCGTAAATTTGGGATAGATTGATAAGATTATCCCATGACACAAAAAATATATCAGATTGACGCCTTTACCACAAAGTTATTCGGTGGTAACCCAGCAGCCGTTTGTATTCTTGATACATGGTTAGGTTCTGAATTGATGCAAAACATAGCGGCTGAAAACAACTTAGCTGAAACTGCCTTTGCGGTGCCTAAAGATGACCATTACGAGCTTCGTTGGTTTACACCAGAAATAGAAGTGGATCTATGTGGTCATGCCACTTTAGCGACTGCTTTTGTACTATACAATTACTACGATTACAATGGACATACACTTCGGTTTATTTCACCAAGAAGTGGTGAGTTATTGGTTGAGAGAGATGAAACCGGACTCCTAACTATGGATTTTCCTACCGATGATTTAATCGCTGTTTCAGAGGAAATCGATATATCAAAAGCTATAGGAAAACAACCGCTAGAAACGTATAAAGGAAAAACCGACTATTTATTAATCTATAACTCTCAAGAAGAAATTGAGGCTATGCAACCCAATTTACATTTATTAAATGAATTGGATTGTAGAGGTGTAATTGTTTCAGCTAAAGGAAATGATGTTGATATTGTATCTCGCTTTTTCGCGCCTCAATGCGGTATTCCTGAAGATCCTGTAACAGGTTCTGCACATACCACTTTAACCCCTTATTGGTCTAAAGTCTTTAATAAAACAAAGTTAACTGCCAAACAACTATCGCAACGAGGCGGAAATATACATTGTGAGTATTTGGGTGATCGTGTAAAAATATCTGGAAATGCGATTTGTTATTTAATTGGTGAGATTGTAATTTAAGTTACTTACAAGTAATTGCTTTTTTAGCAACTTCCTCAAATTGATATTTAAGATGTGAGAATCTGGCTTTTAAAAGTTATTTTCTTTCTTTAAGGGTTCTGGTAAATATAATTTTTGAACCATCAACATGTTGGTTCCAATATTTTTGAAACTGCAATGCCTCTTTTTTTATTCTTCCAATGGCCTTTGGAACTACGTAGTAATTACGTATTCCCAACTTCCCTTTTAACCAATTACCATTCATTAATAGCTATTTAGGATTATCTATTGGAGCCATAATTTCTTCCAATAAAGAAATAAACAAATTACTATCTTGCTGACTTGCATCCTTTAAGTAAATAGCAACAAGTATTTGAAAATAGGAATAACACCCAACTTATTCAGGGTTTTTGAATCGCTAACCTCAATATTTAAAAATTCTTTACGGATAAAATCTGTCAAGATTACCGTTCTTGCTGGATCGTCAAAGCAATTCTTTGTATTATTAACAATTTGGAATATACTTTCTAGCTTACTGGGACTATTTGATAAGTTTCGGTACAATACATCATCACCTTCAAAATTTACACACCTATTCTCTAATATACCTATTCGCTTCAATTCCTTTTCTAATGGCATCAAAATATCCTCAAATGCCATAAAAGTTTCGCATTGATCCACCAACAAATTTTGCTACAATGCTTCATACCATTCATACGTGAAAATAGGGAAGGTAACTTCGTTAGTAGCAAAGCCAAGTATTTTAAGGTACTGTTCATTTACAGCATACCCAAAAGAATTCAGGTAAATAATAATCGAAGAGAAAAAGGTTGGATATTGATAAATATAATCCAACGATTCTTTAGGGTTCACGTAGAAATATTGCGTAATCAATTTTTCCTGCAACCCCTTATTTGCAATAAGATTTTTGGTGAAATTTAATACCTGCTCCCTGTAGTTAACGATATACTTTATTTGGGCTTCTTCTGGTTTAGAGAAGTAGATAAAATCTTGATGCGGACAAAGATCTCCATTCTTTATAAGATCCGGTACTGCAATTTCGTCGTCAATAGGTCCGCATAAACTAAAATAACGGTTGATTTCAGTGGTAGAACTGTCGTATGGTGGTGTAGCGGTCAAGGAAACAACTGTTAACCCTTCAATTTTTTTAAGATGATATTGGCAATGTCACCATTCATTTTTACGGTGATGCGCCTCATCTAAAACTAAAGTCTGTATACCATGCGATTTTATAAATTCCACCAAAATTTCTTTCCCATTATCATCGAAAGATTTCGTTAGCGCATAAAGCGACTGATAGGTTGAAAAGGTAATGAAATCGGGTTTTTTGATATCAAGGGAAAACAACTTAATGTCCTGCGTAGTAGTAAAAAATTCCAGCAACCTAGATCGCCATTGATTTCTTATAGTCAATGTTGGAGCCAATACCAAAGTAGGCTTATCTATTCGGGTCAAAATTTCTAAACCGAGTATCGTTTTACCAGAACCAGGCGGTGCAATTACGTGTAAGTGCTTATCTTTAATATGCTCTTGAAAACCATCTAAAAATTGCTGTTGATAGGTTCTCCAGGTATATTTGAACTTTAAGACTTCACGTATTTTTTGGATCAAGAATCATTTAGCGGCTAAGCCCATAAAAATAAGTAATAACCGCTGTAGCTATTCTTCAAATTCCCCTATTTTTGTAAAACTTCATGATACATACGTTTTGATTACTTAAAAACTAGAAGATCAAAGCGATAAAGCGTTTGAAAATAAATATTCAGGTATGGCAAAAAAGGGCAAGACTAAAAATACATTGAACAAAGCAAAGCATGCCAAGCTAATGAATAGGAAAAAGAACAAATTGAAAAAAGAAGCCGAGCTAAGAAAAGAACGGCTAAAGAATATCATTAGAAAAAGTCAGGAATCTAAGAACTAAAGGAAATAAATAATAGAATTATGTATCCACTTATAAGAAATAGAAGATTAAGAAGTTCAGAAGCCATTCGAAATATGGTCCGTGAAACAATAATTAGCCCAAGTGATTTTTTGGTCCCTCTATTTGTGGTAGAAGGCAAAGGTATTAAAGAGGAAATTTCTTCTATGCCGAACTATTACCGTCTCAGTCTTGACAATTTAACCAAAGAAGTAAAAGAACTATGGAAAATGGGTTTGCACTCCGTCTTATTATTTGTAAAAGTTCCTGATAATTTAAAGGACAATAGTGGTTCAGAAGCATTGAATGAGAATGGCTTAATGCAATTGGCTATTAAAACGGTGAAAAATGCTTGTCCAGATATGTTAGTGATGACCGATGTTGCCCTTGACCCTTACTCATCATATGGTCATGATGGCATTGTGGCTAACGGTCAAATTCTAAATGACGAAAGTGTAGAAGTGCTAGCAGAAATGAGCATATCACATGCTAAAGCAGGAGCTGATTTTGTAGCACCAAGCGATATGATGGATGGCCGTATTTTAAGTATTCGTGAGGCATTAGAAGATGAAGGATATCTCAATACCGGGATTATGGCGTATAGCGCGAAATATGCTAGTGCCTTTTATGGACCATTTAGAGATGCTTTAGACTCAGCACCTGTAGCTATTAAAAACGTACCTAAAGATAAAAATACCTACCAAATGGATTTTGCAAATCGTTTTGAAGCCATTAGAGAAACTCAAATGGATATTGAAGAAGGAGCTGACATTGTTATGGTTAAACCAGGTTTGTGTTATTTAGATATTGTACGCGAAATAAAAAATGAAGTAGATGTGCCTGTTGCCGTATATCAAGTTTCAGGTGAATATGCCATGGTTAAAGCTGCTGCAGAAAAGGGCTGGTTAAATCACGATGCCGTTGTAATGGAACAATTAACTGCGATAAAAAGAGCGGGCGCCAATATCATCGCAAGTTACTTTGCAAAAGATGTAATACGGATTATGGGCTAATTATTTGACCTTTTCATGAAAAAAATTCATATAATACTATTTGGTTTATTATTTATTGGACTTAGTGCGCAAGAAAATGAATCGAATTTTTTATTGTTGCCAGAAGGGTCAAGTTTACAAAAATCTTCTTTAGCTCATTTTGGATTAGACTCATTACACATTTACCAAAAGGTAGATAGTATAATAACGAATGGTATAAAAAATGAATCGTTTCCGGGTGCACAAATTTTAATAGCCAAGGCAGGAAATATAATTTTTCATAAAGCGTATGGTTACCATACTTATGATAGCATTCAACCTGCTGCACTAAATGACATTTATGATTTGGCCTCGGTTACCAAAATCTTAGGGCCATTACCTGCAATCATGAAATTAATTGATGAGAGGAAACTAGACTTAGACAGCCCCTTTAGCAATTATTGGAAGTCCTGGAAATACAGGAAAGACAAAAGAAACATTACGCTTAGAGAGATTCTAGCCCATCAATCCGGTTTACAGCCTTACATTGTTTTTCTTAATGAAACTATAAAATATAACGGTAGGTTTAAAAAAAGGTTTTTACGTGATAAAGCAAACAAAAGATTTCAGAATAAAGCCTATGAAAATATCTATGTAAAAAATAGATTCAATAGGAAAATGTACAGAATGATAAATCGTTCTGAAGTTTCAACTGATAAAAAGTATACCTACTCAGGATTAACTTTTCTAATCTTTCCAGAGTTAATTTCGCAAATTACAGGAATGCCTTATGAGGAATATATGGCCAAGGAATTTTACAAACCACTTGGTATGAAAACTTTTGGGTTTCTACCTAGCACTAAAAATTTTACAAACAAAATTGTCCCAACCGAGGTAGATACTATGTATAGACATACGTTAACCCAAGGTTGGGTACATGATGAAAATGCTTCGTTATTAGGCGGCATTTCAGGCAATGCTGGACTCTTTGGAACTGCAGACGATTTAGCTATAATTATGCAACTGTTTCTTCAAAAAGGAATTTATTCAGGTAAACGCTATATCTCCGAAAAAACAATGGAAGAATTTACCAGAACTCAATTTTCAGAAAACGACAATAGAAGAGGTTTAGGTTTTGATAAACCCTACTTGAATAATTATAAATTTTCTTTGCCCGATGCATACCCAGCACCAGAAGTTGGTCAAGATAGTTTTGGTCATAGTGGTTTTACAGGTACCTTTGTCTGGGCAGATCCAGAGCATAAATTAGTATATATATTCCTATCAAATAGGGTATATCCAACTAGAGAAAATCGAAATATTTATGACCTCAACATCAGACCAGCTATTCAACAAGTATTTTATCAGGAGTTCGAGAACGCAAAACAGCGCAAACCTTAGTAATTTTATTAATATCTTCAATTTTTAAAACCATGCTATGGGACTATTAATATTTTACGCATTCATTTCTATCTTCTTTTCATTCTTATGTTCCATATTAGAAGCAGTATTATTAAGCATTACACCAACTTTTATAAATGTAAAATTGAAAGAGGGGAAATCTTTTGCCAAAACATTAGAAGTTCTTAAAAAAGATGTAGATCAACCTTTGATAGCCATACTTACCATTAACACAATCGCCCACACAGTTGGTGCAATTTTAGTAGGTGTACAGGCAAAGGCGGCCTATGCCGAATTATATGGTAATGAAAGTCGTTCGGTTTTTGGTATAGAATTTACTGAAGACCTTATGGTAGGTGTAGTATCCACATTAATGACCATTCTTATATTAGTTGCATCAGAAATCATTCCTAAAACTATTGGTGCTACCTACTGGAAACAACTCGCTAATTTTTCGGCAAAAACCTTGAATATTATGGTAATAGGCTTAAAATACACGGGGTTACTCTGGGTATTACGCTTATTTACGAAAATGGTCGGTGGCGGTAAACATCATGGTAGTGTTCTAAGTCGTGAAGATTTTCATGCCATGACCGATATGGCCCATGAAGAAGGGGTATTTGAAAAATCTGAATCAACTATCATAAAAAATTTACTGCGATTTGATGATATTCTTGTAAAGGATATTATGACTCCAAGGGCCGTAATGAAAATAGCTTCTGAAGAGAAATCAATAGCAGATTTCTTCAAGGATAATCAAAAATTACGTTTTTCTAGAATTCCTGTGTATACAGAAAAGATGGATAATATTACCGGATTTGTTTTGAAGGACAACGTTCTCGAAGAAATGATCAATCAAAATGGAGAAATTCCATTAAAAGAGATTAAACGCGAAATACTTGTCACTAGAAGAAGCACTCCTATTCCAACATTATTTGAAACCCTAATTGAAAAACGTGAAGCTATTGCACTTGTAATAGATGAATATGGTTCTGTAAGTGGTTTAGTTACTATGGAAGATGTTATAGAAACCTTATTAGGACTAGAGATAATGGATGAGAGCGATAATATCGCAGATTTACAGGTATTAGCTCGAAAAAATTGGGGAATACGCGCAAAAGCTTCCGGAGTTATTGAAAAACCTAGTGTTTCACCTGACGAATAAAATTAAATTGTTACTATGGAGGATGTGGCTTTTATGAATACACCGTTAGGGGTTGCCAAAATAACTGGCGGCTCTGAAGGCCTTTCCTCTATCATTGTCCTAGATTTTGAAGAGCCACTTACCGATGTTATACCAGAATCATTGGAAGATACCGTTTATCAACTGAATGAATATTTTGAAGGCATTAGAACAAAATTTCAATTAGACTTAAATCCTGAGGGTACGGAATTTCAAAAAAAGGTTTGGTTAGAACTTCAAAACATACCTTATGGAAGAACTACTTCTTATATGGAGCTTTCCAAATTGATTGGCGACCCCAAAGCCATTAGAGCGGTAGGATCTGCAAATGGTAGAAACCCACTATGGATCGTAGTTCCTTGCCATAGAGTTATTGGTAGTGACGGTTCTCTTACCGGTTATGCCGGTGGTCTACATCGAAAAAAGTGGTTATTGGAACATGAAAGTCCGCACAAACAGCAGCGTTTATTCTAACACGACCATTTTTTAGGTATTACATAACAGACTATTTAGTTTGTTTTGTCAATGAAAAACTTAGTTTTCTACAGATAAATGTATTTTAGTCGATAAAATTGAGTTTCCCATCTTCACTTTTTTATATACTTCTCTTCATTTACGGTTAAAAAACTGACTAGGTAGTCGGCAAACCCTTATTCAACAAAATGGGTCGGCAAGAATTTTAAATTTCTTTTTACGACCAAATTACCATCTAAAGAAACCAATAAAAAACCTCCTATTTCTTCTCCTACCGCATTTTGAAGAGCATATGAAATTGCAAAGAGATTAATATCAGAAAGATACTGACCAAATAATGGTCGAATTAGTATTCCTTCATCATTGTTTACTTTATTGATTAGTCCTACAATATCTAAAATCGTATTATCCCCAGAATTTAAGTCCAAAAATGCAGGTCCGTTTTCAATTTCAAAAGGCTGTGTATTGACATATTGATAATATAATTTTTCTTTCACTATTGATCCATTTATAGGACCTGCTGGAAAAGAAAGAGGAATTGGCAACATCGAGTTCGAAATACTAAGAAAACTAAAAGGATCAAACAATTCAAATTTGGTATTATTACTAACATCTTGAGTGAAAACTGCCAAATCACCCAAGTCTGTTATTAGAAAACTTGGTTTTTCCTTACCAAACTCAAAGGTCTTCACAATAGCCTTAGCATTCACATTATACACGAGTAATTTATAATTTTCACTACCAGTTAGATATGTGATAAATAAATTTCCATTATCATACAAAGGTTCGAACAAACTTGATATTCCAAACTCTAACGATATATCAAAACCCTGCATGTCGGTAAATGAAACAACTCGTAATGTCAAATTAGTAGAACCAAGAGGCTTATACAGTCCAAAATAAACTGAATTTTCATCATTAATTCCCCAAACCAAAGACCTTTCGGCGCTAATAGTGTAAAAATCAGGAAAAGAAGTTATTCTACCTGTGGCTAAATTCTTTTGAGTAAGAGAAATTGCGCCATTTGAAAAAGAATAAAAAGACAACGAACCCTCAAATTCGCGCAGGGTTAAGTAATTGTTCTGTATACCTAATTCGCTAGAAAGATTGATCTGGGTTTCTATATTATTTAAACTTTCAAAGTTGTACTGGTAAACATCTTGCAAGTCTTCACCAATAATAGTAAGATTTAAATCTTGAATATTCTCAGTCTCTTGAACATCATCATTACTGCACGAAAACAAAAGTGTCGTGATAAAAAAAATAAAAACGATTAGGCGCTTAGTACCAAAATTTATAAATATCATTTGTGTTATTAAAAACAGTTCAGTAGAATATTTAGCAAAAATCAACTTATACGATTTTAAAGCAATTGATATCCAGTTTTAAAGATACCCTTTTTTTGAAACGAAATAAATTAGCTTTATAATCAAATAAATTATCTTAAATTCCTATTTCATAGCAATTTACATCTCTATGCCAGATAAGATCCAATTAGAACACATTCTTTTTTTAGATATTGAAACCGTACCAGAAAAAAGGTCTTTTGACCAATTAGATGATACCACCCAACAACTTTGGGCACACAAATCGCAATACCAACGAAAAGAAGAATTTACAGCCGAAGAATTTTATGATCGTGCAGGAATTTGGGCAGAGTTTGGTAAAATCATTTGTATTTCTGTTGGCTATTTTACCTTTCAAGGGAAAAATAGAAGTTTTAGACTCACAACTTTTTACGGGGAGGAGGTCGAATTATTGCAAGAATTTCAAACATTATTAAACGAACATTTCAACCATACTAAAAACATATTATGCGCTCATAATGGTAAGGAATTCGATTTTCCTTATATAGCGCGTAGAATGATTATTCATGGTATTTCTCTGCCTAATAAGTTAGACCTATTTGGTAAAAAACCTTGGGAAATTCCACATATAGATACCATGGAGCTTTGGAAATTCGGAGATTACAAACATTATACGTCCTTAAAATTAATGGCCCATGTTCTAGGTATACCTTCGCCAAAAGAAGATATTGATGGTAGTATGGTAAAAGCCGTCTATTATGAGGAAAATGATTTAAAACGAATTGTAAACTATTGCGAGTTAGATGTTTTAACTACTGCACAAGTTTATTTAAGATTACGAAATGAATCATTATTAGAAGATGATGAAGTAAAGAAAGTAACTAAATAGATCAAATAATCAATACGGTTCAATTCTGACTAAAAACAGGAATCAACACTCTAAAAATAGTATGAATGATTTAATTTTGTGAACATTGCTATTTGTTCTAAACCTCCCTTAACCACGAAAAAGTTTATTCTGTAATTCTATGTAACCATAATGCTATTCGGTTGTATGGAAGAAAAGGAAATCAGTTCTATAAATCCTGAAAATTGGTCTAAAAGAAAAATCACCTTAAATACTACGGATTCATTGGACTATGGAAAATCTTACCTGTCTATTTATTCTCCAATTTACTGTAGTTCTGAGCATAAGACATATAATTTAACAGCTATGGTTAGTTTACGAAACACTGGTGATAAGGATACTGTTTATCTTTTAAAGGCTGAATATTATGACACCCATGGCACTTCTTTGAGAAGCTATTTCAACCATCCTATTTATTTAGCGCCATTAGAAACTGCTGAAAGTATTATTGATGAGATGGATGTAGAAAGTGGCACCGAGTCTAACTTTATATTTGAATGGAAGGCTCCAAAAGATTGTACAGAGCCTTTGTTTGAAGGGGTTATGAATTCAACG
>TARA_R110002050_G_scaffold83415_2_pt1 | contig 12888 bp, 8 predicted proteins | sample TARA_R110002050 | Tara Oceans TARA_R110002050 (sample SAMEA4396988) | marine metagenome | biome: Polar Biome; feature: [DCM] deep chlorophyll maximum layer (ENVO:01000326); material: water (ENVO:00002006), including particulate matter (ENVO:01000060) such as... | depth 25 m
AAAAAAAGATTAAGTGGTTGATGTTCAGACTTATTTGGTAGATAAAAATTGAATGAACAGGTTCAAGGAGATTCGATGCTTGGAAAGACTTTTTCGCAGTGCTTTTAAGGCACGGTACATATTGGTTCTGACCGATTCAACAGAAATATTCAGCAAGCTGGCAATTTCAGCATAGTCGAGATCCTGCTCAAACTTTAAAAAAAGCGCCCGTTGCTGTACTTTAGTCAGTTGACTGACAGCATTTGTCAGAAGATCCATGTTTTCTTGTTGTATCTCTGAATGGATGATCGTCTCTTCACAGCCAGGGGCATGTGCGTGTAGCGTTTGTTCAATCTTGTGATCCAGGCTTAATAAGGTGATGTTCAGCTTCTGTTTGTGAATGATTCTCCTCAAAGCGCGGAACAAATAAAACCGGATAGAATCGGTTGGTCGCAATTGTTCCCGGTATTTGTGTAAATCCAAAAACAGGTCATGGATGCAATCCTTCACGAACCCAGGGTCCTTGCAGAACTGCATGCCAAAGCTATATAACGCATCGCTATATTGGTCGTACAGTTCGTAAAAAGCTCTATCGTTCCCTTCTGTAAAGCTTTTCCAAAGCAAATGTTCGTCGTTCAGTCGATTTTGCATACAATTCTGCAACTAATGGCACAAGCAAATTTTCCTCTTGGCCAAAATTAGAACTTATTTGGTTAAGATTAGTTACACACAGAACGCCAATAAGTTTTGGATTTGGATTAAAATTTAGACGATATATTAAGAGCTTCAACAAGTGAAGCTCTTTTGTAGTGATCTTAAGTTTTAAAAGTTGTCTGCCTTTCGGTAGGCATCAATGAAAGCTTGTTCGCCTTCCTTGCCCGGAATGCTTCGGCCATGCTCACAGCAAAGCACACCATCGTAGCCCTTGTTGTGAATATGCTTAAATACGTTGACAAAGTTAATTTCGCCGGTGCCCGGCTCTTTGCGTCCGGGATTGTCGCCAATATGGAAAGCGGCAATCGATTCCCAGGCCATATCAATGTTGGGGATTAGGTTGCCCTCAGTAATTTGCTGGTGGTAGAGGTCGTTCACCAGTTTACAACTCGGGCTGTTTACGGCTTGGCAAATCATATGTGTTTGAGGAATCTTGGTCAGGAACAAGCCGGGATGGTCGGTCCAGGCGTTGAGCGGTTCCAGCACCAGGGTGAGGCCATGGGGTTCCACAATATCGCAGCACATGCGCATGTTGTCAATCACGTTGGCGGTTTGGTAGTCCCACTCCAGGTTATCGGCAAAGCGTCCCGGAACCACCAGGGCCGTTTTGGCGCCGGTTCGTTTGGCACATTCCAGGCCTTCTTGCATTTTTTTCTTCAGCATGTCCTTTATTTCCGGGTCTTGGGTCACGAAGGACTTCACCCCAAAATCAGCATACAGCACAAATGGGCCTAAATCCATTCCGAGCCGTGCCAGTTCGTTCGCAATTTTTTCCTGTAGCGCTGGGTCCTTGTGCATCAATCCGTTGTCGAAAATTGCGCGGAATCCCTGATCATTCATAAACTTGATCTGGTCGATCGGATCTTTCCCTGCCATTTCATTGAAGGTGCCCAGCCCGGGGGCATATTTGAGCTGAAATTTAGCCGAATTGGAAGATTGTTGTGTCGAGGCAGATGCTGATAGTCCGGCTGTTAATCCCGTAGCCATAAAACTGCCGAGGGCGGTGTTCTTGATAAAGTTTCTTCTTTTCATTGTAGTAATTGGTTTAGTAATAAGCCAAAAATAAGATTATTTCATCCAGATTACAAAAAGATTTTAAGCATAGCTGTTACGAATTTCATTTTGTTCGTTTAACGAAGGCGTAAATTGTTTTGTGAAAAATCAGAGAAAATTCGCTTGATGCGTATCGAAAAGAGAGGTTATCCATGAAGTCAGCCCACGAATTTACCAATAGCCTACTGATTCAAATCCGGTATCTAGTCAGATATTTTGAGGATCTTCTGGGTTACTTCTATGTTTTCTAAACACAGAATATACGTTAAAGATACTTGGAAGAAACAGCGAAATAGGGTGAAAGTAGGGGGCAATTCTTTCTCAGAGAATGTAGAAAAGGAAATCACCTTAACTAAGGATCTATTTGCTTTGTCGAGGCTGTCAATGATTGTCATTTATGGTCATTTTCTGTTCATTGATTGTTTTAAAACAACGTCATGACTACCCAGTGACAATTGAATGACTTTTTTGATCACACGGGCTCATCTTGTAGATATTCATTTTGCTTTTTTTCGATACTATTCTGGTCTGTTTTTTCCTTCTTCAACAGAAGTTTTATACATTTGGGAATTACTAAATCTCATAAACCAATTACTATGAATCGTAAACTTCGAATGGGAATGGTTGGTGGAGGATCAGATGCTTTCATTGGTGCTATTCACCGCCTTGCCGCCTTTATGGATAATCAGATCGAATTGGTCTGCGGCTGTTTTAGCGTTAATCCGGAAGTTTCCTTGTCTTCCGGGCAGTCGTATTTCTTGCCTGATAATCGCATTTATAAAACCTACCAGGAAATGTTTGAACAGGAAGCCCGGCTTCCGGAAGGCGAGCGCATGGACTTTGTGACGATCGTCACCCCCAACTTTGTGCATTTCGACCCGGCCATGATGGCCTTAAGCAATGGCTTTCATGTAGTGATCGACAAACCCATCACGTTCACGCTGGACGAGGCCTTGCGGCTTCAAAAGAAATTGGACGAAACGGGACTTACCTTGGCCCTGACCCATACTTACTCGGGCTATCCGGCTGTGAAAGATGCCCGCGCTCGTGTTGCACGGGGTGATTTTGGTAAGATCCGGCGGATTTTTGTGGAGTATCCGCAGGGGTGGCTCGCTTCGAAATTGGAAGATACCGGTAATCAGCAAGCCAGTTGGCGTACCGATCCTAAACGGTCTGGAAAGGCAGGCTGCATGGGCGATATCGGTACACATGCGCATCATTTGGCTGAGTACATTTCCGGTTTAAAAGTGACCGAATTGTGTGCCGAGCTGAATGTGTTTGTCCCCGGTCGCATGTTGGATGACGATGGAGCCGCTTTTCTGCGCTTTGACAATGGTGCGCGCGGGGTGCTGGTTGCCACACAAATCGCTGCTGGCGAAGAGAATGCATTGAAAATTCGGATGTATGGCGAAAAAGGCGGCCTGGAGTGGAGCCAGATGGAGCCCAACACCCTTTGGCTGAAATGGACCGATCGACCCACCGAGATGGTGCGCGTTGGAACTGGGCAAATGGGCGATGTAGCCCAACACAACACCCGCACCCCCGGCGGTCATCCCGAAGGTTATCTGGAAGCTTTTGCCAACATTTACCGGAACTTTTCATTGACGGTTCGTGCTAAAATGAATGGTGAACAACCCACTGACGCCATGCTCGACTTTCCGGGTATTGAAGACGGGATCCGCGGCATGCGATTTATTGACACCGTTGTCGAAGCCGGCTACAACGACTCGGTGAAATGGGTGAAGTTTGGGGAGTGAGTGGATGGTTATCAGTTGACAATAATTGATAGCTATGACAGAACACACAGGTACGTAAGTGGACAATCTAAAAAGATGATATTATGAGTAGACCAGTAACACTATTTACAGGACAATGGGCCGATTTGCCAATTGAGACGATATGCCAGAAAGCCAAAGATTTTGGCTACGACGGTTTAGAACTCTGTTGTTGGGGCGATCATATGGAGGTTGATCAAGCCGACCAGGCCTATTGCGACGAACGAAAGGCATTGCTGAAAAAATACGACTTGCAACTCTTTGCTATCTCCAATCACCTGGTAGGGCAATGTGTTTGCGACAACATTGACGAGCGGCATAAGAATATTTTGCCCCCTCATGTATGGGGCGATGGCGACCCGGAAGGTGTCCGGCAGCGTGCTGCCCAGGAAATGATCCAAACCGGCAAGGTAGCGAAACAACTCGGGTTAGATACCGTCGTCGGATTTACCGGCAGTTCGATTTGGCATTTGCTCTACGCGTTTCCTCCGCTGCCACAATCCATGATTGACAAGGGTTTTGAGGACTTTGCAAAGCGCTGGAAGCCCATTCTGGATGAATACCAGAAAATGGGTGTGAAGTTTGCTTTGGAAGTGCATCCAACCGAAATCGCTTTCGATATTGAATCGGCCAAGCGGGCCTTGGAAGCGCTGGATTACCATCCGGCATTTGGTTTCAATTACGATCCCAGCCATCTTGGCTACCAGCATGTCGATTACGTCCGTTTCATCTACGACTTTGCCGACCGCATTTTCCATGTGCACATGAAAGATGTTCACTGGAGCGATGTGCCAACGACGGTTGGTGTGTTTGGGGGACATGTGCCTTTTGGCGATCATCGGCGTTATTGGGATTTCAGAAGCATAGGACGAGGAAAAATCGATTTTGAAAATATTATTCGCGCCTTAAATACGATCAAATACAACGGACCGCTTTCCGTTGAATGGGAAGACAGCGGTATGGACCGTGAGGCCGGAGCTGCTGAATCGTGCGAATTTGTTCGATATAGCGATTTTGCCCCTTCGGATATCGCTTTTGATGACGCGATGCAAAAAGAATAGCCTTTTACCAACTAAATTATAGAATGACAACAAGACGATCTTTTATTAAAAGTACCACAGCGGCAACAGCGGCTGTGGGTTTGGCCGCCACCATACCGGCCGCCATGAGTGCCTGTTCCCCCGACAAAGTGATTCGCTGCGGACTGATTGGAGCTAAAGGTATGGGTTTTGCCGATTTAAGGGCTTTCCTGGGGCAGCCCAATACCGAGTGTGTGGCCATTTGTGACGTCGATCAGCGCGTACTGGATGCGCGGATTACAGATACCGAAAAGTTGCAGGGTAAAAAACCAAGAGCTTACAACGATTACCGCCAGGTGATTGAAGATCCTGAGGTGGATGTAGTGATCATCGGAACACCCGACCATTGGCATTGTCTGCCATTTGTTGAGGCTTGCGAGGCAGGGAAAGATATCTACTGCGAAAAGCCATTGGGTAATTCCATCGAAGAAATTAACCTCATGGAAGCGGCTGCCAACAAGTATAAAACGGTGGTTCAAGTAGGACAATGGCAGCGCAGTGATCCGCATTGGCGCGATGCGGTTGACTATGTAGCCTCAGGGAAACTGGGCAAGATCCGCACGGTACGCACCTGGGCCTACCAGGGCTGGATGGAACCGGTGCCTGTAAAACCAGATGGTACCGCTCCTGAAGGTGTTGATTACGATTTTTGGCTGGGGCCGGCACCTGAACGTGCGTTTAATCCCAATCGATTTCACTTTAACTTCCGCTGGTTTTGGGATTACGCAGGTGGTTTGATGACCGACTGGGGGGTTCACATCATCGATTACGGTTTATTTGGAATGCAAGCAAAAGCTCCCAAGTCGGTGATGGCGATGGGTGGCAAATATGCCTACCCGGATGACGCTGCAGAAACACCCGACAGCTTGCAGGCGCTCTACGAGTTTGATGGTTTCACCATGCTTTGGGATCACGGAACGGGCATTAACGGCGGACACTTTGGTCGTAATCACGGGGTTGGTTTTGTAGGAAACAACGGAACGCTGGTGGTTGACAGAGATGGATGGGAAGTGATTCCGGAACGCAAGAATGACCAAGACCTGGTGGAGCGTGTTGAGCTTCAAAAAGGAACCGGAAAGGGGCTGGAATTACATATGGCCGACTTTCTGGACGGGGTTCGGAACCGGCGTCGCGACCTAAACTGTAGCATCGACATTGCTGCCAACACGGCCCGAGTGGCGCATTTGGGAAACATCGCCCTGAAAACCGGGCGTCGTCTGTATTGGGACGCTGAGAAAAGCTTGTTCATTGATGATGAAGAGGCCAACAAATACCTGGTTCCAACTTACCGGAGTCCGTGGGCTTTACCGAAAGTATGAACGAACAAATAATTTTAAAATCCGAAGGCAATTTTCCTTCGGATTTTTTGTTTGTAATTCTGGCTTCCAATGATCAAATTTGAGCTCACAAATTAATCAGTCCATAAATGAAACGACAAATCTATTTAACGCTTATCCTGGTAGGCTCGCTGCTATTGGCTTGTCAACCCAAAGAAACGATATTAATGACTACCACTGAATTGAATGAAGGCTGGCAGTTCTCTGAACACGGCAAAAATGAATGGCTGACTGCAGGTGTTCCCGGATGTGTGCATACGGATTTATTGGCCAACGGGAAGATTGAAGATCCATTTTATCGACTGAATGAGCATGATCTGCAATGGATCGACAAACTGGACTGGGATTATCAAACTACCTTTTCGGTAGCCAACGATTGGTTGAACCGAGACCGGGTGGCGCTCGACTTTAAAGGGCTGGATACCTATGCACAGGTGTTTGTCAACGACCAGCATGTGATTACCACCGACAACATGTTCCGCGAATACCTGGTGGATATCAAGCCGCACCTGAAGGCCGGCGAGAACACACTTCGAATCACCTTTTTGTCGCCAATTAAGGAAGGATTGAAAAAGTATGATGCCCACCCGTATGAAATTCCGGTCTCTGACAATGATTTAGCGGTTATTGGCGAGGTTGAGGGTGGTAAAAAGGTGAGCGTTTACACACGGAAAGCCGGCTATCATTTCGGATGGGACTGGGGCCCGCGTTTGGTGCCTAGCGGAATCTGGCGTCCGGTGTACCTCAAAGCCTGGGACGAGGCCCGCATCGAAAATCTGCAAATCGTTCAACGCGAAGTGCAGGATGATGTGGCCAGATTTTCAGCAATTCTGGAGGTTGAAGCTGAAAGTGATCTTCCGGCAAGCTACCGAGTTGAAGTGGATGGCCAAACGGTGAACTCCAGCGAAATCAAGCTTGAAAAAGGAGCGCAGACCTATGCGATTGATTTCGAGATTAAAAACCCGAAACTGTGGTGGACCAATGGACTGGGAGAGCAGCCGCTTTACACGGTTACAGCCAAACTGACAGTTGACGGCGGGACCATCCAAAAGGAAGACCGGATCGGGATTCGCACACTGGAGTTGGTGCGCGAAAAAGATGAAGCGGGAACTTCATTCTACTTCAAACTAAATGGTGTTCCGGTGTTTATGAAAGGAGCCAACTACATTCCCAACGATGTTTTTCCCGCACGGGTAACCGACGAAAAATACCGCCGGGTGATTGAAACGACCAAAGAATCGAACATGAACATGTTGCGTGTGTGGGGAGGTGGTATTTATGAAAACGATATTTTTTACGATTTGTGCGATGAAGCCGGCATCCTGGTTTGGCAGGATTTCATGTTTGCCTGTGCTATGTTTCCTGGAGATAAAGCGTTTTTAAACAACGTGAAGGAAGAAGCGATTGACAATGTGAAGCGCTTGCGGAACCACCCCAGTATTGCCTTGTGGTGTGGGAATAATGAGATTTTAGCGGCTTGGTATGGTTGGGGTTGGAAAAACGCCGAAGAAGCCAAGAGCCAGGAAAATGCTGACAAGATCTGGAAATCGTACCAGGATATTTTCCACAAGGTACTGCCCGAAGTCGTTTCTGAGCTCGATCCTTCTCGTTCCTATTGGGCGTCGAGCCCGTCGTCGGGAATGGGTGTTCCGGCCGATTTAGTGAATGGCGACGAGCATTACTGGGGCGTATGGTGGGGGAAAGAGCCTTTTCAGAATTATGCGACTCATATTGCGCGTTTTATGAGCGAATACGGCTTCCAGTCATTCCCCGAGTTTAAGAGTGTGAAGCAATACGCCGAGCCCGAAGATTATGACATTGTTTCGGAAGTGATGAATTCGCACCAGCGATCATCAATCGGCAACAAAACCATTGAATACTACATGTTGCAGGATTATCAACAACCCAAGGACTTTGAATCGTTCTTGTATGTCAACCATGTGCTGCAGGCCGAAGGGATCAAATTTGCGGTGGAAGGACATCGGCGGGCGATGCCATACTGCATGGGAAGTTTGTACTGGCAAATTAACGATGTGTGGCCGGTGGCTTCGTGGAGTTCCACTGATTATTACCAGCGTTGGAAAGCTTTACAGTACTACGTGAAAAAGGGTTTTGAACCCGTTTTGGTTTCTCCATACATTGATGGGAACTTCTTGAAAATTGGCATAGTGAATGATGAACTTCGGAAAATTGGTGGGCAACTGAATTTGAGGATGGTTGATTTTGGTGGTCAGGTTGTGTGGGAGAAATCCGTTTTGGCAGATATTCCGGCAAATTCAAGCGCTTCTTATTTCGATGTGAACCGATATGATTTTCTTCGCGAAAAAGACAGTTATCGGCAGGTGCTGGTTGCTGAAGTTGTAGAAAACGGGACAGTGATTGCTGATAATGTGTTCTATTTTAGACCGGTCAAGGAAATGAAATTGCCTACTCCTGAAGTGAACTACCAGATTGAATCAGCGGACGAGGGTTTTCAGATTGTGCTAAAAAGCGATCAGCTGGCCAAGAACCTGTTCATGACCATTGGTGATGAAAACGGCTTTTTCTCGGATAACTATTTTGATTTATTGCCAGGTAAAACGGTCAGGGTTTCATTGAAAACAAAGCTTTCGGCAGAAAAATTAGCGGAAGTCCTTAAGATACAAACGCTGGATTCCGCATTTTAGGGTTATGTTATTGATTAATTTGGGCTAAAGCCCGGTTGTTTTATGTTGTGCTCTATCCTCCTGTAAATCCGGGAGTTATTGACGGATTTCATTAGCTTTCTTCAGCCAACTGTGCGGATCGCATCAGTCAATAACCTGACCCTTCAGGATCGCCGCGATAATTTCTAGCCGGGCTTTAGCCCAAAATCCTTAAAAAATAAAATCTCCAAAGTACGTTACTTTGGAGATTTTTTTTCTGGTCTTACTAAACTAATGCTCTCTGTTTAATTGTTTCCACTCGCTGGCGGAATATATGTTGTTTTGTGGCTGATTTGTTATAAACAAATCCTGTGCCATAGATTGAAAAACGGATGATTAATTCAAGCGAATTTTCATTGCGCTTCAAGAGAGAATTAATTTTGCCAGCTCGACAGAGATGTGACTGATGTCTTCGAATAAAAATTTGGCAAAGGAGTCGTGTGCGTCCTCATCCGCTTTGTCCGAGATCACCCGAATGACGGTGCATGGAACCTGATAGTCGGCTCCAATCTGGGCAATGGCCGCACCCTCCATCTCAGTGCATAGCACTTGCGGAAAACGCTCATTAATGCGTACTTTCCCTTCTTTCGATGCAATAAACTGGTCTCCGGTACCAATGGCTCCCACGTGAACCGTTGGACTGTAGCCGGGGTGGATGTTAGGATAGTCGTCTTTTCTCAAATTGAGAAGGAATTTATCAACCGCTTGGATGGCGTTTTTCCCCGAATCCGGAAAAACGTCAAACTCAAAGGTCTTCCAGAAGGGCGATTCCACAGTAGGAAAACCATCCAGTCTAGACAAGTCCACATCATGTTGAATGAGTTGGTTGGCCACCACAATATCGCCAATGTTGAGGTGAGGCTGAACCGAACCGGCCAGCCCAATGAAAACCAGTTGGTCAACCTGGTAATGATTGATGAGCGTGGTGGCGGTGGAGGCGGCAGCCACTTTCCCCCAGCCCGAAAGACACATCACCAGCTCGTGCTTGTTGATGGTGCCCGAGTGAAACTCTCGGGAACCAAGACGCTCGGTTTTCAAATTCTGAATGTCTTCTTTCAGCAGAAGAATCTCTTCCCGCATGGCACCAATAAGTCCGGTTTTCATCGTATTTAATTCAAAGGGTTTTGGCAAAAATACTGCTCTGGAATGATTTTGAAAGATATCATCGCAAAAAAATCGTTTTTAACTATATTTGCTTCATGCGCTTGAACCGGGTCCGATATGTTTGTCTCATTGCTCTGCTTGTTGTCCCTTCCTTGGTGGTTGGTCAGCTGAAGAATGTTGGCGTACCCGATATTAAGAATTTTCCAAAACAGGAATACCAGGGCAGTGCTCAAAACTGGCAGATCGCCGGTAGTAGCGAAAACCTCATGTATTTTGCCAACAACAACGGCCTGCTCGAGTTTGATGGCAACCACTGGCGGCTATATAACCTGCCGAATCAATCCATTGTTCGTTCGGTTAGAATCGATGAAAAAGGCCGGATTTTCGTGGGGCAGCAAAATGGTTTTGGCTATCTCGAACCCGATGAAAAAGGACGGCTTCAATACCGCTCGCTCGTTGATTTGGTGTCGATGGAGGACCGTAACTTTGAGGAGATCTGGCGAATTCATCTCACCGACTTTGGTGTGGTGTTTCAGTCATACACCCACTTGTTTATTTATCGCAACAACCAGATCTCCAGTATTCCGCTAAAGAATAAACTGAAATTCTCGTTTTATGTGAACGGCCATTTGTGGGTTCAGGACGAAAAAGGAGGACTTCTGGAGTATCGTCATGGCCATTTTTTTGAGCTCCGGGGGGTGGAAGCTTTGACGGATAAAGAAGTATGGGCCGTTTTGCCGCTATATAGCAATCGGGTTTTAATCGGAACGGCAAATCATGGTGTATTTGTTTATGATGGAGAACAGTTAACGGCCTGGGAAGGTGTGGGAAATGATTTCTTAGTTGAGAATCAAATCTTTTCAGCTGCTAAGTTTCAAGAGGCTTACTATGCGTTTGGAACCATTCAAAACGGCATTCTGATAACCGATGAAGCGGGCAATATCATTCAACACATCAACAAGAAAAAAGGACTGCAAAACAATACCGTTCTGAGTATTGGTACCGATCGGGATGACAACCTTTGGCTGGGTTTGGATAATGGCATAGATTACATTGATATTGGTTCACCGTTTACTTTTATGTTTGACCCAGAGGGCTTGGGGGCAACTTATACTTCGCTTGTTCACAAGGGGAAGTTGTATGTGGGCACCAATCACGGCTTGTTTGTAAAAGACTGGCCCGAACAAGTGACTGTTGACGCCAAAGGGTTTCGGCTCATTCCAAACACCGTTGGACAGGTATGGTCGCTGGGTGTTTACGATGATGTTGTTTTGTGTGGGCATGACAATGGAGCCTATGTCGTTGTAGAGGAAGAAGTTGAGTTGATATCGGAGGTTAGCGGAGCCTGGACATTTATTGAGTTGATACAAGACGAAGAGCATCTGTTGGGTGGGAATTACAGTGGGTTGACTTTGTTTAGAAAAACAGCAGACGAAATGTCCTGGGAACTTGTTGGTCCTGTGAAAGGGTTTCAGGAATCCTCCAAGCTCATGGCACAGGATGAGTCAGGCGATGTGTGGATGAGCCATGGGTATAAAGGGGTCTTTCGAATCCGCCTGAACGAGGAATTGGACAGCGTGGTTCACTACGATTATTTTAATTCGAATGATGGATTACCCTCTGATATCTACATCAACCTGACAACCATTGGAGCGGATATTGTTTATACCACGCCTGATGGAATTTATGTTTATAAGCCTGAGATCAACCGCTTTGAGCGATCAGAGGTTTACAACGCCATTTTTGAAAACCAGAATGACATTGACTATATCTATGAGGATCAATATAATAATCTTTGGTTTGCCGCGGGAAATGTACCAGGAGTCATTCGGTATCTGGAGGATGGGACCTTTACGAAAGTAGTAGCTCCATTCGAGAAGCTTTCGGGTCGGCTGATTTCTGGGTTTCAGCATGTGCACGTGGTTGACATACAAAATACGTTTATCTCGCTTGAAGACGGACTAGCACACTATTCACCAAGCTACCAGACAAAGAGCACTTTACCCCTGCATGTTCACATCCGTGAGGTGGTTAACCTTCAGGATGGAAGGGATTTTTATCCCAATTACATGAACGAGACCCTGTCGGAAGATTCCTTGACCTTCAAGTATCAGGGAAATAATCTGAGATTTGTCTATTCCAGCTCTGACTATAAAAGTTTGGGCAAGATCAAATTCAGTTATTACTTGGAGAACTACAACACCGAATGGTCGGAATGGTCAGCGGAATCGACGACCGAATTTATGAATTTGCGCGAAGGTGACTATGTTTTTAAGGTGAAAGCCCGTGACCCCTTCCAAAACGAAAGCGAAGTAGCCAGCTTTTCATTCTATATTGACCCGCCCTGGTATCGTTCAGTTGTGGCTTTGCTTGCGTACACGCTTGCCGTATTCATCCTAGTTGCGATCCTGGTTTGGTGGGTATATTATCGCATGCGGATTTCGAAGCGCAAGGAACGGCTTAAGAACCTGCAGGAACACCGGAAACGGGTCCACCAATACCAGCGTGAAGTGCTGGTGTCGGAAAAAGAAATTATTAAACTCCGGAACGAGCAATTGCGGGGTAAGATGATTCATTTGGATAAAGAGTTGGCTAATCAAACCATGCACTTGGTTCAGAAAAACAAGTTTATGGGCAAGTTGAAAAATGAGCTTAAAAGCCTTCAGAGCTTGGTTGACGATAGTACTGCAAAATCGAAGATCAGCTTAATTATCAATCGAATTGATAAAGAATTTGACAATGAAAAGCAGAAGGAGCTCTTTGAAACCTATTTTGACGAAGTACATGAAGACTTTTTTAAACGCCTCGCGGATCGTTTTCCAGCATTAACCCCACGCGAGCAAAAGCTTTGTGCCTATATAAAAATGAATATTTCTACTAAAGAAATAGCCACCCTGCAAAACATATCTTCACGTGGGGTTGAAATCAGCCGCTACCGCCTGCGTAAAAAATTGGGTCTGGACCGCGATACCAATTTAAGCACCTTCATCACAAGTATTTGAATCATGCTGTAAAGCATGTTTTTGTTTGATGTATACGTTTCTAATCGTTAAAAAATGTTAAACAAGTGATATGCAGTTAGTTGTAATACTGTTGTAGTGTTGCTGTAGGGGCATTGTGAATAGCATAGTAGCAATAATGATGTAGAGTAATATTTGAGTGT
>TARA_R110002050_G_scaffold96267_2_pt1 | contig 12875 bp, 6 predicted proteins | sample TARA_R110002050 | Tara Oceans TARA_R110002050 (sample SAMEA4396988) | marine metagenome | biome: Polar Biome; feature: [DCM] deep chlorophyll maximum layer (ENVO:01000326); material: water (ENVO:00002006), including particulate matter (ENVO:01000060) such as... | depth 25 m
CCCCTCTTTCTTATACACTTTAAAGTGATCTTCATTGGCTTTTAAACTGCTGTATATTTCATTCAGCTTTCCATTTTTTGCATTCATCATTACAGCTGGGGAACCCGAGATAATGTCGATATCATCTACATTCAAATAATCATCCAGTATCACCATTCTTTCTCTTGAAACGTCCGACATCCCGTGATCTGAGACTATAATAATATTGGTGGTTTCCCAAAGCTCTTTCGCTTTTAATTGTTCAATTAAATAACCAACTAATTCATCTGCTTGCTGTATAGCTTCTACAACCTCGGGAGAATCCGGGCCAAAACGGTGCCCTTGAGAATCTACAAAACTGAAATACAATGTTCCTAAATCTATGCTCTTTTCAGAAGGTAGAGTCATCCACTTTAACACGGTATCAATTCGGGTAGAATCAGACATTCTTCCATCATAATTCTTCCAATAGCTCGGTCTCATGCCTTGCACTGGTGCTTCTGAGCCAACCCAAAACATAGTCCCCGCTTTTTTACCATGTTTTTCTACTGTATTCCAGATCGGCTCACCTTTATACCAATCTGGATTTTCTACTTGTTCTCTATTCCCCATCGAATACATTAAACCCATATCAGGATCATACATACTATTCCCAATTAAGCCATTATTTTCCGAATATAAACCTGTTACAATTGCGTAATGATTTGGAAACGTTTTTGAAGGAAATACAGGAATTAAACCCTCTGTTGAAACACCTTGATTAGCTAGAATATCAAAGTTTGGTGTTTCAGTTTTTGATAGATAATCAGCTCTAAAACCATCAAAGGATATTAGAATAAGATTATTCTCATTTTGTTTTGCTTCCTTTGCAGTGCAATTCAGAAGCAAGCAGATAATTAAAAGAAGTACTCTATTCATAATATGTTTTATAGAAAAAAGGCAACTCTAAATGAGCTGCCTTTAAATATAGTTACTAAATAAACATCATTTATCTCGTCTTTTCTACTCGAAGTCTGATGTAAGTTTAAATCTTAATATTCTGTTATTGCCCTTATCTGTAACGTAAACAACTTTATTGTAGTAGGCCACCCCTGAAGGTTTATTGAATTGCTTGGGCCCTACTCCCAATCCACCGAAAGAAACGATAATTTTTTTTCCACTTTGGTCTACACCTGCTGGAGGGTTTACACCTTCTAGGCCACTAGACTGAAATTGGTAAAACATATTCTGAAGCTCATCTACTACAAAAATAAAAGCATCATCATCTCCCGAAAAAGCGACATCTGAAGGGGAACTAAATTTTTGGGGCTCATATAGAAACCCACTAGCTTTAGAAGTGTCTTGGGCTAATAATGATGAGTTTTGGGAATACACCAATCCATCTGTTGTGAGCTCCGCTTTTATCCAAAGAACACGGAAATCGATACTAATATTTTGATCGGTTTGCGTGACAATAAAACTACGATCACTTGTCAACTGATCTCTCTGAGGAGGAGCCACAAACGAAGTTATTGAGCCTAATCCTACTGCACTTTTAAGTGATGGTGTTACAGGATTAAGTGTTACAATTTGGCGAACATTCACCATTTTATCAATTTTCTCTCCATTTACAACACGTCGACCAAATTCTAAAACTGTATTGTCGGGTGCTGCAATCTGTTGAGAACTATTTAATGGCCCCGTTCTTGTTGCATAAATATTATTATCCACTAATACGGTTAGACCCGTTATTTTTACTTTTTCATAATTATTAGGAGAAGTTTTATTTAATCTTGCGTTTTGTGCGGCGCTAGTACTCAAACTTGCATCATCAAAAGGGAATATTAGAGTATCAACAATAACAACATCGCCTGAGCCATTCATGTTTTTAATCTTAAAAATAGCGGGCAAATTATAAGAAACGTCGACTCCTGACTGTCTTATAACTGTATCAATTCTTGCAGCTACATAAACATTTAATAAACGGTCTTGCACAACAACATCGGCACCTGTAAATGCTATGGTTTTACGTGGTGTTAAATCTGCGCGATCTAGTAAATGGAGACCTTTAGCATCAGTAACATATACGAATGTATCGAAACCAATATGAACATCAGTTGGGGCATCAAAATCAGCCCAAACTGGCAAAACGGGTGCATAACCATCAACATTTTCTGAAGATGGGTCAATCTTCCCTTCTTTAAAAATATCTTCTGTTGCCGAATCATTTTTTGTGCCAAACAAAGAATCACAGCTCGTACTTACGATACTAGTAATAAGAAGTAGTCCTAAAATTATTTTTGAATTTTTCATCATCATAGTTCAAATCCAAGTGTAATACGGTGAATAGAGCCTAATCTATCGTAATTAGTAAAGCTATAGTCGACAGCTATTTTTCGGTTTGCAAAAGGTACTTTTACCCCTGTTCCTAAACTAGGCAACATGCGTTCTTCAATACCAAATTCGTAGCCGCCTCTAAAGAAAAACTGTTTCATAAAACCGTACTCAGCACCAATGCTGAACTGCTCAGCATTATCACTTGGGTTAGTAATTTGCGAAGTTAGAATTAAGCTATTATTTTCTGAGTCTAATGCTGTATAAGCTGCACTAATAGTAAATCGAGTAGGAAGTGATATATCTGTATCAGGTTCTTCAGTAACATCACCGTTCGGCGTGCTTCTTACAGTTTCTCCATTTGGAGAAGCATCAAGACCAAAGTTATTGATACCAACAGCGAATCTTAGCCCTGTATCACCTACTAAATAAGAAAAACCAAAGTCGATGGCTCCTGTGCTATAGGAAACCTCTTCAATGCCAATAGTTAAATATTTTAAAGTAATTCCGTAGCTAAAAAGATCAGTGATTTTATGCGAACCAGTTAAACCAACCGATAGATGATTGGTCCTAAATGTACGCCCAGTTCCAAAAGGTTGAGACTCTGTAGTTTCGTTAATATCTCCAGAGTTGAAATATTGAACTGAGCCTCCAACTGCGAAATCGCCTAATTTGTGTATGTAGCTAAAATACTCTAATCCAGTATCTACTAAATAATCTGTATGCGAAAGTGTTGCGTAAGAACTTCCAATTTTTGAAGCTAATGCTGGATTCCAATATAAGCTAGATCCGTCGGTAGCGTCTGCCATATTGGAATTCCCCATAGCTGCACTCCTAGCATCAACAGTAATTTTTGTGAATTGGAATGATTCTGTTCCTGCTCTATCAGTACCATATGATGTTTGTGCTTTAACTTCTACAAAAGAAGCCAAAGCCAGTACCAATACTATAAAACTATATTTATTTATCAATTTTCTCATATTAAAAACGTATTGATACTCCAAAAACGATGTGTCTCTGTTCTAAGTAATTCGCTGGGTTTTCATAAGCAGGCAAGCCATTATCTGTAGGATCAATATAACGAGGATCTCTAACACTATTAGGCACATCGTAGGAGCGGTCACTTCTAAGCGCAACAAGCTTTTGTGGATCGTTAGGATATGACTTATATCCCTCGCCTGTTACTGGGTTAATAATAACCGCACTTTTATTATTTAGTAAATTCGTTATTTCTAAGAAGGTACTTACTCTAGTTCCCTTAATAGTAAACCATTTCTGGATGTTCATGTCCATGTAAAACCATGCAGGGCCAAGTTCACTATATCTTTGAGCTGGATCATCATTAATTTCATAAATAGGTCTCCAACCCTCATCACCCGTTATAGGATTTCTTTCATAGCCAGCGAGATCATATGGTGTATATCTAGCACCACTTCTCCAAACAGCTGATAGGAATACTTGTATTTGATTTAATGGTTTTAAATCAAATAATGGTTTATCTCTATCGTAAGTGAAAGTTATGTTCCCCTTAATATCGAACGGGCGATCCCAAGCTAATGGAGTTTCTATATTGTTTCCTACATTTTTACTAGCTGAAATACCTTGTAGATTATCATCAGTCGTAGAGCTTAATCCTTCAGTTCGGCTGTATGTGAACGATACCTGACCACTAAGAATATCTCGGTATCTTTTCAGATAGGTAAGTTCAACCCCTCTTGAACGGGCATAATCACCATTAACTCTAAATGCTTTTGTCGTTGGCCTGTTATCAACATCCAACACTGTAATTTGTTGAGAGGTAACAAAGTCGTATTTGTCACGCCAAAATGCCGAAACATTCATTGCATCATTTGGAGAAATTTGGTTTCTCAATCCTATTTCATAAGAAATATCAATTTCTCTATTTAGGTTAGGATTACCCAAGTTTGATAGATCTGATTGATCTTGATAAAAGGGGTCTAAACCTGCATATACAAAACTAGGGTGAGGAATTCTTGCAGAGTGGCCATAGTTAAAAAATAGAACTTGGTTCTCTCTTACAGGAAAGGAAACATTGATTTTTGGTAAGAATATAAACTTATATCTCATCCCAAAAATCTTGGTCGTTTCGTCTAAATAATCTTGCGCAACAAACGCTGGGATGGTAGAAAATGTATTCGGATCTAATGCTTCCTCCACTCTAGTATCTACATATTTACCAGGTGCCCAATATTCGAAACGTCCTCCAATATTTGCAATAAGTCCATTATATCGAATTTTATCGGTAACGAAAATTGCCCCTCTATTTGGTTTCACTCTCCAAGCATCAAAACTTTCACCAACTCGGAATGTTTCGGAAACAGTGTTTTCATCGATTCGAATTGGAGCTCCAATCCAAGGGCGGGTAATGTCAATCCATTGGTAATCATTGAATTTGGATTCAAAGCCTATTACCAACTGGTTTTGACGCTCATTAAAATATTTCGTAATACTCGATTTTACTGTAATCTCTTCCGCAAAGTGATCGTGCCAAAGTGTAGCAATTCCACCATTGTTGTAATAGCCAGGCCCTGCAAGTACGTAAGTAAAATCTTCGCCTGCATCATATTCTTCTGCTGGAAATGTAATAATACTTTCAGGGTCAAATTCGCCATCCACATTTTCGGGACGCCAGTCTCTACCGTTAGCATCTGCTCTAAGATTAGTGAATAATCGACTCACTTGAACTTCGTAGAAAGCAGAAGTCGAAACAGTTTGAGTCCACTTTAAATAAGATAAGTTGGAGTCGTGCGTGTAAGTATTTGCATTATCCAGAAAGCCATTCGAAAAATTGAACTGAAATCCTGGCTGAATCTGAGTATTTGCACCAGTAATCTGCAACATTCGTGTATTCTGATTAATGGTAAGTGACCGCTGATAAGCACCTTGAAGCCTCATACCTGGCTTAATATTGTATGTCAGCTTAAGCATTCCGTTCCATCTATTACCCTGACGAGGCGACCAAAAGTTAGAATTAGTAGTAGATGAACTAATCTGATCTGCAGAAAGCTTGGTATAGCCATCGGCTAAAGAAACTTGTGCTGTAGCATAAAATGAGAAACTACCAGGAAGGTCTAAGCCAAGAGCTGGTAATATTCTTTCCGTCAATAACTCTGGGCCACCTAAGCTTAGTTCATAAACATCCATGAAATAGTTAGCGCGATTAGACATCACGTTGGAACCAAAATTATCTCTTTTGTGGGAAAAAGAACCTTCGTAGCGATCTCCACCATCTCTAGTTTGTACGGAAACTACACCTGAGGTCATGTCACCATATTCGGCGCCAACGCCACCAGTAATAACTTCAATATTACTGAACGAATTGGCTCCCAAATCGAGACCAAATCCGGTACCAGCCAATGGATCTTGAGCAGAAACGCCATCAACTACGTAGCCAGTTTCATTTGCTCTACCACCTTTAATGTATAAACCCGTTGGATCCTTAATAACACCAGATTGAAGAGAAACTGCATCTTCTACTTTTCTCACGGGTGCAGCTTCAATTTCTTTTCTGGAAATTGTAGCGGATGTTGATGATTTTTCTACATCAAATATTGGAGCTTCACCAATAATTACAATTTCTTGATCGGAGGTAAGTATTTGGGCTTTTAAAGTGTAATTGAGCTCTGTTGCTTCTCCTTCTGTAATTTTGATACCTGTAAGTAGTATGGTTTCAAAACCAATGTAGGTAATACGAACAGAATACTCACCTGGGCGAATATTCTGAATTTTGTATGCACCATCAACATCTGTAGCAGCACCAAAGCTAGTACCAATAATTAAAATATTTACACCTGGGAGTGTCTCTCCAGTTCCGTCTTCTTTAATTACACCTTCTAAACTTCCATTTGCAGATTGAGCGTAAACCGCAGTATGAAGCAGAAACGAACAGAGAACGAGTATATAACTAAACTTCTTCATTTATTTATTGTTTAAATCCTAATCTGCCGACAACAAGTTCCTGAATCAGTTGGCCTAGATTGTTATTTCCGTTCAGATTTTTCAAATCGATTGCAAAGTAAACTAAGTTACCTTCAGGGTTTTCTATTGCAACTTGTTCATAGCCATTATAGGCACTAAAGCCTCTACTTGTCTTTCTATGATAATCTGCTGAGTACAAAGCTTTACTGCCGCTAATCCCTTTTACAGGTTTTGCACTTACTAATGCGAAACCACCCGCAGCAACTTTCAATGTTGCCTCTAGCGGTGGGGTAGGAACAACAAGTGTATCTTGAAAGAGGTAGTAATCACCTGTAGCTATAGAATCTACTGGGATAAAATTAAAAACCTCATCCGTTGTATTCATTTTCTTAATGGGAATATTTACAAACGATGTGCCACCATTACTAAAAAATTCTCTTAATATTTCTTGAGCATATACAATATTTCTGTCCATATCATTTGAAATCCAATAGATATGATCCCATTTGGCCAATGTTTTTTCCAAAGTAGGGTCTACAACGGTTGGAAAAGCTTCCGAGAGAGCTACTCTTCCTTGTACTACTTCGCCGTCATTAATATTCCAAACATCTGGGGTTAAACCACCTTCATTTAAGATATTTAAATGGAATTCCAATGTTTCCGCAGAATTCGATCCTGAGTAGTCATTTAGTATCAGAGTTTTAGACTTTTGCTCTTTTATAAACCATGATAGAGTATCTACGTTACTCTTGGATTCGCTTGCATCAATTGCACGAACATAAAAGGTGTTCTTCTCACCTACTTTAACGCCTGGAATTACAAGACTCTGTCCATCTACTTGTAATGTTGAATAGCTTTTACCAAGAAACACTCTCGCCTCTTTAGCACCTGAAGTAGAATTATCAACTTCAAGCGAAATAAAAAGCTGGCCTTCATCACTTTCTGTAAATGGAATTTCAACCCAGCCATTAACCGTGTCATTAACAGCTATCTCTGTTCTATCTAAGTTTAGAATTCCATCCGGATCACTAAAAGACCATCCGAAACTTGCAATAGAATATAGTGTGTCTGGTGGAGATTGAGTTCTGTTTATAGCAACTTCAGGCTCAGAATTAACTACAGGGTAAACTAATCTCGCCCCAACTGGATCACGTAGATTTTCATTATCTACAGCCCGTATTTTAAATAGGACATCATCATTTTGTTGCCCAGGTGTAATAGGCAGTATAAATGTGCTATCTGTTTTAGTTGTGAAAGTCCATGCACTTTCGGAGGTATCATTTATTGCATATTCATAGCCAATAACATAGCCATCAGGGTCTATTCCAAACCATGATATCTTAATCTGACTGGACAAGCGAAAATCATTTCCTCTATTTATCGCTTCTACAGTAAGATTAGTACTAGGAGCTTTGTTCGCATTTCGATCTCCGGTAATTGGTTCTTTACAGCTACCAAATACCAAACCAACCAAAATAGTTGCTAGTAATGAAGTTTTAATATGCTTTTGTGATATCAAAATTATTCGGCCTATATAAAATATGGGAGTACATGATTGTACTCCCATAAAATTTGAAATGTATTATTTAATAAGCATCATTTTACGAGTGCTTGCAAATGTACCTGCTTGAATGCGATAGATATACATACCACTTGCATATCTTGCAGCATCAAAACTTACATTGTGCGTACCCGCTGTCAATTGCTCATTAACAATAGTTGCCACTTTTCTTCCCAACATGTCAAATACTTCAAGCGTTACAGTTGCCGAGTTTGGCAAGTCGAAAGAAATATTAGTAGTAGGGTTGAATGGGTTAGGATAGTTTTGGTTTAAACTAAACTTCTCTGGTAAACCAGCAATTTCTTCATTTGAAGTTGCAGATCCTCTTTCTAAAGTGATGAAGCGATAAATCGGACTGAAATCATCCCCAAAGTTACCATAGGCACCGTGAACATCTAAAGTATCAGAACCGTCACTTACACGAACATTCCAGAGGAAGCTCTTATTTTGACCAACTGTCAAACCTTCGCTTGCAAGAAGTCCATCAACCAAGCTAAATGGCAACGTTACGTCTGTAGCTGTAGAAGCACCATTCGATGGTACAGTTGCAAGTACAGCAGTACCGTCAGCAGAGTACAGTACAAACTCAAAAGTCACATCATCTCCATCTAAGTCAAATGAAGCTCCCCAAGAAACTTCTAGGTCGCCATTAACAATTACTTCTGCACTATCTGCAGGAGTACTAAGAGCAAAATCGAGTAACGGAGTAAACACATTACCGTCGTTTCCAACAAAGTCAGCTTCACTACGTGGGTGTACTTTTGGAGCACCAAATGATGCAGCAACAATGCCATAAGCATCAAAAGTAATACCTTCTCTAAGTGTGTTATTTATTTCATAAGAAATACTAACAGCTCCAACTTCATCAGATCTGATATCTTCGTTAAAGATTACACCACCTGTAGAGTCCGCATCGGTGTTTCTAAGTGTATACTCACCGTAGTTACCACGGTCAACAATTTCTACACCTGCAAATTTAACTAGCATACCTTCGTATGGCTCTAACTCGCCAGCTGCTTGCATGCGAACAACATCATCAGTTGCAACGGTAGGAATAACTGTAGAAACATCATTACCTGAAGAGTTTACTGTAAACTCAAGTTTAGTAAGTTGTGTTAGACCAACACTACTACTTCCAGAAACAACTGCTTCAACAACTTCGGTTGAAGTTACAGTAATAGCATCACCTTTTACAAGTGCTTGAGTTGCAGTAGTTTTTTCTAAGAAAACTCCACTCCAAGCAGCAGCAGCTTCCTGAAGAATAATTACACCATCACTGTTATCAGAAACAATAATACCAGAGATATTAACTGGAATTTTTCCTACACCTAATAATGGGCTTACACCAGTGCTTTCGTCGGCTGTTTTTTGCACTTGAACAATAGAAGTAACCACATCATCCGCAACAAAGAAATTATATGTTCCAGCAATTGGATTTCTACCAACTAAGCCGTCGCTATCTTCTACTAATAAGTAGAAAGAAACTGGGCTAAAGTTTGGATACGTAGGTAACGTGAATGAATATGAGTTACCGCCAGTATTCGTCATTGTAGCTGTAAGAGTTGAATCTCCGCTAGTGTATACAATTTTAACATTAGCTACAGTAGCATCACCTTCTGCATCAGCGTCAGCAGTAACAACTACTTCACTGGAGCTAGTAGGCATTGAGTCTGAAAGAGCTACGTTGCTAACAACTGGAGGTAAACCAATAATTGTTAAGTCACTTGGCCAAGAAAGAGTTTCGCCATTACAAAGCTCACCATCAACGCAACGGATATCATCTCCAGAATCGTCATCTGTTGCCCATAGAACACCATCTTCCATTGGTGCAATTTTAAAAGCAACTTGGTTTGCTGCAATATGACCATCATTACTGAAGCCATCTAAAAGCATGAAACCAGACACATCAACAATAGCGCCAGGAGTTGGAGGAACAAATAGTCCATCCTCACCACCTTCTAAACCATCTAAACGACGGTAGTTCCAGCCCGGTAAGTAACCACTTGTTCTATCGTTTCTGTAACGTAGAGAAGTGTCATAGGCATAAATCCTAGAACCATTTTCGTTTAGCGCCCAGTTTGGACGGTCTGCAATAGTTACATTACTTACAGTAGCAGATGAAAGCTTTACGTAAGCGCCATTATACTTTGGGTAATTAGCAATATTTATTTGATATGTACCATCATTATTAGCTGTCATCAATTCATCAACTGTAACATCCCAAGGGGTAAGTAATACTTCAAGTTGTGGGTAGTTTAAATAAACACTACCAATAATGGTTGGAGCTTCATCAACTTTCATTTGTGCTACTGCATTGAAGAAAGTAAGTCTACCTTTAAAAGTAACAACATCACCACGGTTTAAACCTGCAAGCAAACCAAAATCTTCTTCCACCAATTGAATAGACATTCCATCTCTTCCTTGGTTAACTGCTGCAGTATCAGTAATGAAAACGTGCATACGGCTAATTCTATCGATAACGCCATCATTATCTGTGTCTGAAGGTGTAGATAATCCAGAGCTTCTAGGGTTTGAAACTATAACAGCAGTATAAATTACTGTTTGATTCTTTAAGGGATGTGCCTCAACCGCAGCCTGAGAATACTCAGTTAGGTTGTCATACGTATTTAAGTCTCTTATCGAAACTGTATCTTGAGCCTGTACCAAAATCGGTAACATCAGCACAAGTGCAGCTGCGCATACTTGTATCAATTTTTTCATAAGTAATTATTTATTTTATGATTGCTAGTTTACCTGTTTGTATTTTTCCTGAATCCAAATCTTTTACAGTAAAAAGGTATAAACCTGTTGTTAAGATTTGATTAGCCTCCGATTGTAAATCCCAAGCATGTTCTCCACCTGCCATTACTCTCGGATTATCACTAAAGCTATCGAACCAGCCTATATCACCACTATATGTTGATGCATCATGGTTCAACTCTGCAACAATATCACCTGCAATGGAATAGATTCTTATTTCCGAATTTGCAGGTAAATTGTAGAAATATAATTTTCTATCTCCTTCACTCAAACCATCCCACGCTGCGTTCACTCTATATGGGTTTGGATAAACTCCAACCTCAAATCCTTTCTCACCAAAATTAGCATTTACCGGAGTACCAGGAAATACTCGTACACTATTTGAATTGGTACTGGTTTCTAGACTCTCTACCCCAAACACTTCATCACCACTATCGAATGAAGTTACAGAAACTAAGTACTGCCAACCGTTGAGTAAGCCATTCAACTCATACTTATACCAGTAATTAGTGGTGTCACCCTCAAAAGTTACAGGACTAGAAAGTGCTACTTCACCAAAACCAACATCAAAACCAATATTATTAGACGGCTTGTCAAACTCTCGAATTAGCCTAGGTGTGGGGTTTAAATCATCACCTAGTTCAGAGCTATAAACGCGATACCCCTCAAAATCCATGTTCCCAGAAACCCTATCAATAGATCGCTCAGCAGTTTTATCCCAATAAATGGACACCTTTCCTGCTTCTAGCACAATTTTTGTTTTTGGGTTGTCAGGAGGGGTTGGGAATAAATAGCGGGTTAACTCACCATTATTATCTGTGTCTTCACCAGCATCTAGCGTACCGTTGTTATTTTTATCTTCACCGCGGAATACGCTACTAGCCGATTTCAATGTTTTAACTAAATCGCTTCTTGTCTCTTCGGTATCAACCTTCTTATCCGATAAACCTTGAAAATCATCCGGTTTTAGAGCTCCTGAAAAAACGAAATATACTGTAATCGTCTCGCCTGGTTCTACTTTCGGAAATGGCCCCATAGAAATAAATGAGATGTAGTTTCCTGCCGAGGTTTGGCCATCATTACGTAGTTTTGTTTCATTAGTAGCATAAGGAAACTTCTCTGCCATTTTAGTATATCTATCCCCATCTGTAGAAGGACGCGAGAAATCACCAGAACCATTACCAAACAGCCAATAACTTGGGCCAACCTTAGGCACATTTAGTCCTGAGGATATAAACTGTCCGCCAGCCGTATCTGGATTTGCTGGATGGAAAAACTCATCTCTGTAGTTGGCGCCCATAATAGAAATAGCACCGTATGTGTTCAAGCTTGGATTGTCTTGAGAGCCAGCATCAAACGCATAAATAGTTTGTAGAGAGTCTATATAACCAAGACCGTTTTTGTTAAAAAAGTCACCACCTACTTCTGTAGTACTATTTACATTCCGAACTACTAAATCAGCATACATTCCTACGTACACACTATCCCACGTTTCTGGTGTAGCATACACATCACTCATATTGGTAATATCGTAACGTAGAATGGTAAAGTTTTCAGTGAAAGGAAAACCCCAATTGTAACTCTCTAAAGCTACGTCTACATAAAGCGGATTGTCATGCCCATTAATTGGCGTACCATTTACTTCTCTTCTTCTATCCGAAAAGCTTGTAAGAATATCACGTTCGCTTACCGCTCCAACAGAGAAAAATTCATCTTCTGGATTTGTACTTCTTCTCTTAATTAAATCTTCGGCTGTAAACTCAAACCCTGTAGCCCCTCTTGAATATCCCGCAGAATTTGTAACGGCTGAGCTAGAAACCCGCGCACTATTATTCTTATACATACCAATCCAGATGCCGGCTTCAAATAGATGCTCGGTTCCTGTGTTTTTAGGAAAGCGCATGCTAAAACCACTTTCGGGATTATTTCTCACATCTGGCTTACCTATTGTGCCAAAGTTGGTTATAGACAAACCAATGGTGCCTGCATCGGTTTCCGCACGCTCAAAAGATTGTTGGGCTAGCAAACCTTGAGAAATTAAAAGTATAACTGGGAGGATTCGAAATATCTTCAAACAGGATTTAACTTATTTACTATGGACGACAAATATAAAAATATTTAATCAGAATCCCTTACGTAATCATTTCCTTAACACTTTGATAACAACTTAAGAAGCCATTAGTTTTTTATAGACGTTAATGAGTGTACTCTGCTTCACTCTTAGGTAGTACAAACAGAGTATTAGTGCAAAAATAAATTGTAATTTTATCAGCCCAATCTGAAAGTATTTCCGGGACGAGGTGGTTACTTTTTTATTGATAAT
>TARA_R110002050_G_scaffold52947_8_pt1 | contig 12873 bp, 9 predicted proteins | sample TARA_R110002050 | Tara Oceans TARA_R110002050 (sample SAMEA4396988) | marine metagenome | biome: Polar Biome; feature: [DCM] deep chlorophyll maximum layer (ENVO:01000326); material: water (ENVO:00002006), including particulate matter (ENVO:01000060) such as... | depth 25 m
CCGCGCGTACCCAAAATATGGGCAACAGGCTCACCTTTTAAACGGCGCTGAATCATTCGGTTTAATTGAGTAACAACGGGTTCAGGCAGTACTTTGTCTGGCCAAGTAAAAAGATAACTACGGGGCTTATCCAATAAAGCACACAGCATCAATTCAATATCGAGTGCAGCGGATTCTGACTGATGCGCTAACTGCGTATGCAACGCAAGTGCTTGCTGGATCTGCATAACATCACTCCTAATTAACCCAGATAACGAAAAGGGCCATAATGGCCCTTAACATTTAACTTTCTTCCGACAAAGCCCCTAACTGCTCGGCCTGATATTCTTGCAGTAACGGATCAACCACATGCTGTAATTCACCACCGATAATCTCTTGTAGCTTATACAGTGTCAGGTTTATACGGTGGTCCGTTACTCGGCCCTGTGGATAATTATAAGTACGGATACGTTCAGAACGATCTCCGCTACCCACTAAACCTTTACGTGTACTCGCCATCTCTGCCGCGTTACGCTCATCTTCAGCCGCCTGCAACCGGGACGCCAGCAAAGACATCGCCTTCGCACGGTTTTTATGTTGCGAACGCTCTTCCTGACACTCCACGACCACCCCTGTAGGGATATGGGTTAAACGTATAGCAGAGTCTGTTTTGTTGACGTGCTGACCACCGGCACCTGAGGCGCGGAATGTATCAACACGCAGATCACCTTTATTAATTTCAATCTCAGCTGACTCATCCATTTCTGGCATCACCGCAACCGTACAAGCAGAGGTATGAACCCGCCCTTGAGACTCCGTTTCAGGTACCCGCTGTACACGGTGAGCACCTGACTCAAATTTCAGCTTAGAATAAACATCAGTGCCGACAATACGCGAGATCACCTCTTTGTAACCACCATGGTCACCTTCATTGACGCTTACGATCTCAACACGCCAGCCTTGCACCTCGGCAAAACGAGAATACATACGGAACAGGTCTCCCGCAAAGATAGCAGCCTCGTCTCCTCCCGTACCCGCTCGCACTTCTAAAAACACGTTGCGCGAATCGTTTGGATCTTTTGGCAGCAACAAGACTTCCAGCTCAGCCTCAAGCTGCTCAATGCGCGCTTTAACTTCTGGGTACTCTTCCTTCGCCATCTCACGCATATCAGGGTCGCTATCATTCATCATAGCTTCCGCTTCAACCATATCGTCAGCGGCTTGGTTATACGCAGAGAACGCCTGAACAACGGGCTCAAGCTCGGAGTACTCTTTCGAATAATCACGAAATTTATTTTGATCTGTAATCACGTCAGCATCTGACAGCAAAGCCGCAAGCTCTTCATAACGATCGCTGAGTTTTTCGAGCTTACTTACGATTGATTCTTTCATTGTTTCTCATTTTTAAAGGGATCACTGATCTGATGCAATTCCTGCACGAGATCCAATAGATCAGTACGACCTTCAGCACTTGCTTTACGCATCTGAATTGTCGGATGGTGGAGCAACTTATTGGTTAATCCGCGCGCTAACATCTGTATTACATCATCAGCGGGTTTACCATTCGCGAGTTGCTTAAGCGCTTTTTCCATTTCCTGATCACGTACCGCCTCGGCCTGACTGCGAAAAGCGGTTAACAGATCAACAGCATCTAAAGAGCGCAGTTGGCGCATAAATTCATGGGCACCACTCTCAACAATCTCTTCAGCTTGACGCGCCGCATGTTCTCGGCTGCGCTGATTCTCTTCGATCACCTCTTTGAGGTCATCCACCGTATATAAATATACGTCGTCTAATTCAGAGACTTGGGTTTCAATATCTCTAGGCACGGCAATATCAACCATAAAGATAGGCCGGTGCTTACGTTTTTTAAGCGCCGCCTCAACCGCACCTTTACCTAAAATCGGCAACTGGCTCGCGGTAGAAGAGATCACGATATCCGCTTTAGCTAAAGCATCAGGTATATCACCGAGCAGAATCGCCTGACCATCAAACTCTTCCGCTAACGATAACGCACGGCTCAATGTTCTATTGGCCACCGTAAGCTCTTTAACACCCGCTTGAGATAAGTGACGAGCCACCAGCTCAATCGTTTCGCCCGCACCGATCAGTAACGCTTTACTCTCACTTAAATTTGCAAAGATATGCTGAGCCAAGCTCACCGCAGCATAAGCGACTGACACAGGGTTTTCACCGATCGCGGTATCAGTACGTACTTGCTTAGCAATAGAAAACGTTTGTTGAAATAAGCGCCCGAGTTCCGCACCGACATGACCATGCTCTTGAGACAGACTATAGGCCGACTTCAATTGCCCTAGTATTTGAGGCTCACCCAACACCAGAGAATCCAGCCCACTGGCCACTCTCATCATATGCCGTGCCGCATCTTCACCCCAAAGTGCGTAGGAGCATTTCTGTAACTCATTAGCGTCTAAGTTATGATACTCACCTAACCATTCTAATAAAGCACGGCTCCCCTCAATACCCGAAGAGCAATACAGCTCGGTTCGATTACAAGTTGAAAGAATAGCGATCTCTTTAAGACTTGCAAAATCCCGAGCAGCCAGCATCGCATCCGATAAGAGTTCAGGCGCAAACGCTACGCGCTCACGCACTTCAACCGGTGCAGTTTTATGATTGATGCCTAATGCTAATAAAGCCATTTTTTCCGCCACTACTACCCATAGCCATAAAGACGCAATTACAACAGGCTGATGGTAACTAACCCAAATAAGCGCGCTATGATACAACGCTTTACCCCAAAGGTTAAAACACCACAGAACATTTATGGGAACTTATTGTAAGAAATAGCCCCTTAATACTAGGTAAAAGCGACTCAAGTAGCTGACAAGCAGTTGCTGATTCAACTATAGTGACCTAACAATTACAGGGATGGCATAGACATTAAGTGTATTTCTCAATGAATAGATCTTTTATATTTATTATTTTAACGCTGCTAATTTTGCCCGGCTGCCAGAGCAATCCGACGCCGCAACAAACCGTGGCGCCAGAACCTACACCCTACGTCACAGGGGAATTCAATCAAGAGTCTCTGTATGACCTTCTACTTGCAGAGATCGCAGGACAGCGTCGACTTTTTCCTGTCGCCCTCGAAAACTATTCAGTACAAGCCCAAAAGACACAAGATCCCGGTGTTGCCGAGCGAGCCACTCGCATCGCGCAGTACGTTAGAGACAGTGACACAATTATCAGTAGCGCCCGCCTGTGGCGTGAAATTTCACCCGAAAATCCTGAGCCCTATCAGATCGAAGCCAATATGCTGCTGCATAAAGGCCAATATGAAGCCGCGCTACCTTTAATCGAAAAAGCGCTCGAATACGATGCATTGCGCACCTTAGCGCTTATTCGCGGCCAAAGTGAAAAGATCGACACACAGGTCGGTTCCGATTACATCTCAATGCTAGAAGCTTACAAAAAGAACCACGCACCACGGTCTGACCTTGAGCTGACACTGGCGCTACTTTATAGAACATCGAATCAAACAGAGCAGGCACTGGCTGCATTTAATCGCGCCCTACTGATCAACCCAGAGAACCCTGAAGCGTTAATACAAAAAGCCGAGCTCCTACGTTTAGAGCAAGACTTAACGGGTGCGCTTGCACTGATCCAATCAGCCTTTGAACAACAACCAGAAAACAGACAGCTTCATATTCTCTATACACAGCTGCTCTTCCAAACAAATCATACTGAAGACGCCACAAAACAAGCAAAGAGCCTGTTAGTGCACAACATTCAAGACCAGCAGCTCACCTACTATCTAGCACTACTACTGCTGGAGAATGAGCAATTAAACGGTGCCCAACGCGCGTTTGAACACCTACTTACCTTAGAAGAGAGTGATAGCTCACCCCATTTCTATCTTGGCCACATCGCACAAGCCAAAAAAGAGCACGAATTAGCCATTGAGCACTATATAGCCGTTAAAGATGGCCCGAATGTATTACAAGCCTTAACCCGCGCAATCGCATTATTAAAAAATGCTGACGACAAAGCGCGCGTCCAACAAATACTGAGTGATGCCCGTGCTTCGTTACCAATGCAAGCTACTCAAATATTTACTATAGAAGCCGAGTGGCTAAACCTTCATGACTATAGTGATGAAGCGTTTACCTTAATTGAAGATGCGTTAAGCATCACGCCAAACGATACGACACTGCTCTATACTCGTGCGATGATGATCGAGTCAACCGACTTCCCACAGGCCGAAAAAGATTTACGCCAAGTCTTAGCACTCGAGCCCGACAATGCGACAGTCCAAAACGCATTAGGCTATACCTTACTCCTTCATACTGATCGCTTTAACGAAGCGCATCAGCTGATTCAATCTGCACTGAACACGGAGCCCGAAGACCCTGCCATTTTAGATTCTATGGGGTGGGTATTACACAAAATGGGCCGTTCACACGAAGCACTTCCCTATCTTGAAAAAGCGCACGGGCTATACTCAGATCCAGAAGTATCTAGCCACCTCATCCAAGTGTACTGGGCAACCGGCCACGAAGAGAAAGCAAAATCTCTACTGGAAGCAGCGCATAAAGATAACCCCGACAACCCTTTTTTAGATGAAGCAATGCAAGCTATTAACACGCAATAGCCCATTACTTAACCAAACAGATATTAAACATATATGTTGAAACACCTATTCATAGCACTCGGTTGCCTTTATTTAGCGGGCTGTAGCCTACAAAAGACACAACCCGCTTTACCGCTTGGTCCAACCTTATCCTGGCAAGATCACCAAGCCCTACTAAAACAGTACGCAAGTTGGGAACTCAGCGGAAAGGTTGGCATTCGCACCCCCGAAGACAACCAAACCGCTAGCCTTAAATGGCTACAAATAAAGCAGACCTACCAAATTGATATTCATGGCCCTTGGGGACAAGGTGGCGCATCGATTGCGGGTATGCCAGGTGAAGTGACCGTTAACGTATCCGGTGACAAACAGTATACAGGGGTCAGCCCTGAGCAAATTTTATATGAGAAGCTCGGCTGGGACCTTCCCATCAGCGACATTTACTGGTGGATACGCGGCCTACCCTCACCAGCAAAGCCTTATACACATAGCCTTGAAAACAATCGACTAAAAAACCTACAGCAAGATGGTTGGGAGATTCAATATCTGCGCTATAACAGCCTAACCCCCGCCTTACCGAACAAACTAAGCCTATCCAGAAACGACCTAAAAATAACGGTCGTTATTAATAGTTGGATTAAACAGTAAGGCACAACCCCCTTAGATAAAGAATATTCATCCTTCAGTGCCGCCTAAGGTTTGACATTAAAAAGCCAATCCTAGATAATCTGCGCCTCTTTCAATGGGAGGCCGGTCCTCCAAGAGGAATATGTTGGGGTATCGCCAAGCGGTAAGGCACTGGTTTCTGATACCAGTATGCGGAGGTTCGAATCCTCCTACCCCAGCCAAAAAGCCTATGAACGGTTCCCAATCTATAGATTCCGAACAAATTATATTCGAAAAGGTGCACGCCGTGTCCAAGATGATGGTCTTCACCGGCAATGCTAACCCGGAACTTGCGCGAAAAGTAGTTGATCGCCTTGATATCCCTATGGGTAAAGCAAATGTTGGTCGTTTTAGTGATGGCGAAGTAAGCGTCGAGATTCAAGAAAACGTCCGAGGAAAAGATGTTTTCATTATACAATCTACCTGCGCGCCAACGAACGACAATCTAATGGAACTGATTGTACTTGCGGATGCTCTTCGCCGGGCATCAGCTTCACGTATTACAGCGGTTGTACCTTACTTTGGTTACGCTCGCCAAGATCGTCGTCCCCGTTCTGCTCGTGTACCTATCACGGCAAAAGTGGTTGCCGACATGATGGATGCTATTGGAATCGACCGCGTGCTTACGGTTGACCTGCATGCAGACCAGATCCAAGGGTTCTTTAGTGTTCCTGTGGATAACGTGTACGGTTCACCCGTACTGCTGGATGATATCGTTGACCAAGAATACGACAATATCATGGTTGTTTCGCCAGATGTGGGCGGCGTAGTCCGTGCCAGAGCGGTTGCTAAACAACTTGATTGTGATCTTGCCATTATCGACAAACGTCGCGAACGGGCAAATGAATCACAAGTTATGAATATTATAGGTGATGTTGAAGGCCGTACCTGCGTCCTTGTCGATGACATGTGTGATACCGCAGGCACCCTATGTAAAGCCGCCAAAGCGCTGAAGGCAAACGGCGCAGCACGCGTTGTTGCTTACGCGACTCACGCGGTTCTTTCGGGCCCTGCTGTTAGCAACATCACTAATTCAGATTTAGATGAATTTGTTGTCACTGACACAATTCCTCTTTCTGAAGCAGCTGCAGGCTGCAATAAAATTCGCCAGCTAACACTCGCGCCACTGCTTGCAGAAGCCGTTCGCCGTGTTTGCAACGAAGAATCTATCAGCGCAATGTTCCGCTAAGGTAACACTTACAACAATCGCTGATACAGCGCTCGCCACACACTGACGAGCATATTGCCCACAAAGGGCCAAATACTGCAAAACTTGGTCGCAAGGTTTTGCAGTTTGTTTATTTAAAGGTATTAAAATGTCTAACTTTGAAGTAAATGCAGTAGCACGTGAAGATGAAGGGAAAGGTGCGAGCCGCCGCCTACGTCGCACAGGTCTTGTTCCTGGTATCGTTTACGGTGGTGATAAGCGCAAAAAGCCAACTGCCATCGCTATGCCAAACAACGAGCTAATCAAACTACTAGCAGACGATGCTTTCTACTCATCTATTGTTACACTAAAACTAGATGGTAAAGATGAGCAAGTGATCCTAAAAGATCTACAGCGTCACCCAGCTAAACCTGTTGTACTACACGCTGACTTTCAACGTGTAACTAAATCCAGCCCGATCAAAATTACTGTTCCGGTTGAATTTATCAACTTTGAAAAATCACCTGCATCTAAAGCTGCTTGCAAATTTGCATCTGAGAAAAACACAGTTGAAATCCTTTGCCTAGCAACAGACCTTCCAGATACGTTGGTTGTTGACCTATCTGATTGCGAAACAGACAAAGTACTTCACCTATCAGACATCACTTTGCCTGCAGGTGTTGAGATCGTATCTCTTCGTCGTGGCGGTGACCATGATCAAGGTATCGGTTACATTTACGCGCCTCGCGGCAACAAGTAATTTACCGGTAACAATGCACTAGCATGAAAGACAAGATCCAGCTAATTGTTGGTCTCGGTAATCCGGGCGATAAATATGCACAAACTCGTCACAATGCTGGTGCAGAGTTTGTCGAGCAGCTTGCTGCTCGACATCTCGCCCCCCTAAAGCCCGAAAAGAAATACCATGGGCTTTACGCTAAAGCTAATATTAAGGGTTCCATTGTACATCTACTTGTACCTACAACCTTTATGAACCTGAGCGGCCAGTCCGTTTCAGCATTAGCTAACTTTTTTAAGATCCCACCCGAATCAATTTTAGTCGCACACGATGAACTTGACCTGCCCCCAGGTGTTGCCCGTTTTAAACTAGGCGGCGGACACGGTGGACACAATGGTTTACGGGATATCATCAGTAAACTAGGCAACAACAAGAATTTTTACCGCTTACGTATTGGTATTGGCCACCCAGGTCACAGCAGCCAAGTGAGTGGATTTGTATTAAATAGAGCTCCAGCAAAAGAACGCGATGCCACTCTGATAGCCATAGATGAAGCGGAGCGTCACTTGGAGTTAGCCATTACTGGCGACTGGGCCAAAGCAATGAACCAGTTACACAGTTTTTCAGCCAGCTAGTTTCAATTACAGGAATCAATCATGGGTTTTAAATGCGGTATTGTTGGCCTGCCTAATGTAGGCAAATCTACACTTTTTAATGCGCTAACCAAAAACGGCATTGCCGCTGAGAACTTCCCATTTTGCACCATCGAGCCGAATGCAGGCACGGTTGCAATGCCTGATCCCCGTTTAGATAAATTAGCGCTCATCGTTAACCCTGAACGCGTTTTACCCACAACGATGGAGTTTGTCGATATCGCAGGCCTCGTAGCGGGCGCATCAAAAGGTGAAGGGCTAGGCAATAAATTCTTGGCTAACATCCGCGAAACCGATGCTATTGCACACGTGGTACGCTGCTTTGAAGACGACAATGTTATCCACGTTGCCAACCGTATCGACCCCCTAGCTGACATAGAAATCATTAACTTAGAGCTCGCTTTAGCTGACTTAGACTCAGCAGAGAAGCAACTACAGCGTATCCAAAAAGCAGCGAAAGGTGGCGACAAAGAAGCCGTCGCACAAAAAGCTATTTTAGAGCGCCTAATTCCTCACCTAGAGGAAGGGCTACCGGTTCGTGCGCTCGGCCTTAACGATGACGAAATGGCCATCGCCAAGACGTTCCATATGCTAACCGTTAAACCCACCATGTATATTGCCAATGTTGATGAAGACGGTTTTGAAAACAACCCTCATCTAGATAAAGTACGTGAACTAGCCGCGACAGAGCAAGCAGGTGTAGTCGTGGTGTGCAACAAGCTTGAGGCTGAGATTTCAGAGCTAGATGACGAAGAGCGTAACGAGTTTCTTGAAGACCTTGGCATGGAAGAGCCTGGATTAGATCGTGTTATCCGTGAAGGCTACAACTTATTAGGCCTACAAACCTACTTCACCGCGGGCGTAAAAGAGGTTCGCGCATGGACGGTTAAAGTTGGCGCAACAGCTCCACAAGCCGCCGGTGTTATCCATACCGACTTTGAAAAAGGCTTTATCCGTGCCGAAGTTGTGAGCTATGAACATTTTATTGAATTCAATGGCGAAAACGGCGCAAAAGATGCCGGTAAATGGCGTCTAGAAGGTAAGGACTACATCATCCAAGATGGCGACGTTGTTCATTTCCGCTTTAATGTCTGAACAAAAAACATCCAAAAAAAGCCGGCATTGATTGCCGGTTTTTTTTATTCATTTTTTTCTTATTTTTTCCTAGATAACCTATTGACAGATAAACCGAAAAAGCGAATAATGCGCGCCTCTGAAGCGTTGGCAATATAGCTCAGTTGGTTAGAGCATCGCATTCATAATGCGAGGGTCGCAGGTTCGAGTCCCGCTATTGCCACCATGTTTCAGATAATGCTGGGGTATAGCCAAGCGGTAAGGCAACGGGTTTTGATCTCGTCATGCGGAGGTTCGAATCCTCCTACCCCAGCCACTATTTATACATTAACTCTACGAGTTAATCTGAGTGGCAAGACACTCAACTGGTTACAATCTTATGATTAACAACCGACGTGAAATCTTCTGTTAGTGTTTACACTAACACCTTCGATGTGTAGACCTTCTCAGCCTAAAATAGATATAGGTTTTAAATCTAACGTGATTATAAACTTATTATCTGCTGTTCTACGCAGTCTTTGTTGGGGTATCGCCAAGCGGTAAGGCACTGGTTTCTGATACCAGTATGCGGAGGTTCGAATCCTCCTACCCCAGCCATTTATCGCCCACCTCAAACAGCATCGACAATTTGACCCCTCTATCTGCTTTAGAAACCTGACAACAACCAATAAACCGGATATATTTAACATTGCTCATATGATTAATGGGCTGGTAGATTTTAAAGGAATTAAATTCTGGAGCTTATGTACACATGTCTCAGGTTATTGAAGTTGATGACAGCACCTTGCTGGAAAAATATAGTAGCAATCAGCCCCGCAAACAGCGCCTAAGAAGAAACGTACAGCTCCTTTTCCTCGGGTTATCCGCTGAAGAGACCGCGCCACTCATTACCTTATTAAGAACATCCAGAATCTCTCCCCGCGGCAAGCAGATCAATAATGAACAAGAGTTCCTCAGCGCCCTCAGCGAGCGTTCTTGGGATTTAATTCTATGCACTATAGATCGAGGCGAGTTCACCTCTAAACAAGCGATCAGCCATTTGAAGCGCTTAGACAAAGACATCCCCGTTATACAGATCATTCCTAGCTCAGATAGCCATTTATTGCTGCAAGGATTAAAGAACCATATTCAGGCGGTCGTCCCATTAGATGAAAAAGAGCTTGTGCTAATCAACATTAGACGAGAGCTTGACCATCTCGATAACCGCCGCCGCTTAAGGGTCGCCGAAGTGGCATTAGCTGAAGCAGAAAAGCGTGCTGAGCAACTGATGCTCAGCTCGAAAAACGCGATTGCATGTTGCGACCAAGGCACACTTATCTGTATTAACGAAAGCTTTCTTGATCTTTTTGGCTTTGAAAGCAATGAACAAGTAGAAGGAAAACCTCTGATTGACCTCCTCAACTTTGAGGACCGGAAAAAATTTACAGAGCAACTGAATAAAATGGATGCGCAGCATCTAAACGAATCAGAGTTACAGCTCAATGTGCAGAGAAGCGATCGCACAGAATTTACAGCAAACGTAGAGCTTTCCGTTATCGAGCGAAACGAGAAGCCGCTTATTCGTGTGCTGTTCCGAGTCGATGACCATCATGTAGGCGGACTATTAAACGAAGACCTAGACTATATTTCAGGTCTATTTAACAAACACCACCTCCATAAACAGCTTGAACAGATAACCCAACGGGCGCAACGGGGCGGCAATGACTGCTCTTTACTTTACATTGAGCTGGACCAGCTTGAACAAATAAAAGAGAAACGGGGCCACGAAGGCAGTGACCAACTGATACGTGATGTTTCGGCGCTGTTACATAAGAAAGTAAATAAAGCCCATCTACTAACCCACCCAGAAGAAAATGCATTTGTTATCGTTTTCAAAGACCCCCACGTAGAGAAGGCAGAAGCCTTTGCTAAAAAGCTGTGCCAATGCATCGCAAACACCTGCTCAACGGTCGCTGGCGTCGAAGTACAGTCTACCTGCTCAATAGGCATCACTATTATTAACGACAGCACACCGCCCCAGGACGAGCTGTTAAACCGTGCGAGGGCAGCCATTAGTGACCTAAGAAAAGAAACCGGCAACGGAAATGGCGTAAAACTCCATATACCTCAAGCAGCCATCACTGAAGAGAAAGATGATGAGCTTGATGCGATTCGCTGCGCGGTAGAAAACCTAAACTTTAAGCTGCTCTATCAACCGATCGTGAACCTTACGTCGGATGACCATAATGAGCAGTATTACGAAGTTCTACTACGCCTTCTCAATGAAGACCAAAGCCTCGTTGCACCTTGTGACTTCATGAATACAGTAGAAGACTCAGAGACAGCGATAAAAGTTGACCGCTGGGTGATTGAACATAGCCTGATACAATTAAAACGATCCCTTAACAGTAAGGTCAAAAACACACTCTTTCTCAACATCTCGGCCCAAGCCTTAAGTGATGCGAAACTCCTCACTTGGCTCTCTGGTGTGTTACGGAAGAATAAGATCCCCGCCGACCGACTTGTTTTCCAAATTAGCGAATCGGACATAGCGATCTCACCACGCCAAGCACAGGCATTTACTGAGAAGCTACATAAGATCCACTGCCGAGTCTGTATTAAGCATTTTGGTAACGCCCTCAATGCCAACGACATACTCTCAATGGTTCGCTCTAACTTTGTAAAACTAGACGCATCTTATATACAAGATCTGAACAACACACCCGAACTGGATGAGCAGTTTTATAGCCTCATTCAACAGCTATCCAGCCTTGAGAAAGTATCTATAGCCCCACAGGTAGAAGATACAAAAACAATGGCATCATTGTGGAAAGCCGGCGTCGATTACGTACAGGGTAACTATTTACAGCCGCCCAAAGAAAAAATGGATTATGATTTTTTCGCCGAGCAGTAACCCGCTAAACGGGTGCGCGCCCATAAAAAACAGCCCTATGAAGGGCTGTTTTTTTAATAGATATACGTCTTACTCTTGCAGCGTATCTCGGTCACGAAAACCAATAAGATAGAGAATGCCGTCTAAACCTAATGTGGAAATTGCTTGCTTCGCACTCTCACGCACTAAAGGTTTAGCACGAAACGCGACCCCTAACCCCGCAATAGAGAGCATAGGTAGATCATTAGCACCATCACCGACCGCAATTGTTTGCTCTAAGCGAATCCCCTCTTTCTGCGCGATCTCACGTAGCAGTTCAGCTTTACGTTCGCCATTAACAATCACGCCTTTGACTTCGCCGGTTACTTTACCATCCGCATCGATATCAAGCTCATTCGCATACACATAATCAAACCCTAGCTTATCTTGCAAACGGGATGCAAAATAGGTAAAACCGCCCGATAGGATCGCTGTTTTAAAGCCTAACGCCTTCAAGTTGGAAACCAACTCCTCGGCCCCTTCAGTCATCGGCAACCGCTCAGCAATACGTTCCAGTACAGAGACGTCTAAGCCCTTTAGAAGCGCCATACGACGGCGGAAGCTTTCATTAAAATCAATCTCTCCACGCATGGCTGCTTCCGTAATCTCAGCAACCTGAGTACCGACACCCGCCTCTTTGGCTAGCTCATCAATCACTTCCGCTTCGATCAGCGTAGAGTCCATATCAAACACAACTAAGCGGCGATTACGACGGTAGATATTATCTTCTTGGAAGGCGATATCCACATCAAGATCGCTCGCCGCTGTCAAAAATTCTGATCGTAATTTAGCCGCATCAGCCGGGGCACCGCGTACTGAAAACTCGACACAGGCTTTCGTTTGTTCACAGCTATCACTTAAACTAATACGACCGGACAAACGACTAATATTATCGATATTCAAATTATGGAGCGCCGCAATTTCGGTGACCCGTGCAATTTGAACCGAACTTAGCTTGCGTGACAACAAGGTGATGATATGACGTGACTTACCTTGGCCCGCAACCCACGCCTCATAATTACGCTCATCAACTGGCTGAAAACGGATATTCATATTCAACTCATGCGCTTTGAAAAGAATATCTCTCAGCAACGGTGAAGACTCGGCGGC
>TARA_R110002050_G_scaffold78664_2_pt1 | contig 12863 bp, 13 predicted proteins | sample TARA_R110002050 | Tara Oceans TARA_R110002050 (sample SAMEA4396988) | marine metagenome | biome: Polar Biome; feature: [DCM] deep chlorophyll maximum layer (ENVO:01000326); material: water (ENVO:00002006), including particulate matter (ENVO:01000060) such as... | depth 25 m
CACAATTTCAGCTAATTCCAAATTTCTTAGTCTTTCTTTACACTTAGGACCAGAACAGGTACCGGGGCATAAAATTCCGATTTAAGAATAGTGTTCCGTTCCCATAATTTTTTAAAGAATCCCCTTTTTCTCCTAAATACACATAATAAGTCCGGATGTTTGGCCTCAAAATGCTGTAATACCCCCAAATAGGTAGATGGGTTTTCAGATTGGGTAAGTTCAGAACTCAGACCCATTAAAGACATGTTTATTTTAAGATCATCCTTGGTATAGCCCGGGGTCTTTACAAATAAAAGACTCACTTTGGATTCGAATTTTTTCTTAATTTCAACCAAGGGGTTTAAAATACTCTTCTGCTTTAATACTCCCGATTTAAAGGCTGTCAATATTGTTTTAAACGGTTTAAAAACAGTCCCTTTTGGTACAATAAGGGTAGGTATATCTGTTTGTTTTACAATTTTTCCGGAGGTGTTTCCTAGATAATATTCTTCTTGGATGTCATTACTTCTTGGTGCCAAAATGATCAGATCAATCCCTAAATCCCTATCAATATCTTTAAGTCCATCAACAATGTCACCGTTGTAGGTAGCTATCTTTATATTAATATTCCTCGCATTCACCTTGTCAATAACCCCTTTCATGTGCTCCTTGGTACGTTCATCAAGTTTTTCCCTAATATTGGCCAAACTGCTGGCACTGGAACTTACACTAAATACTTCCATTACATAAATATTGGCGTTAAATTCGGTAGCGAAATCAACCGCATACTGTAAGGTTTCATGGGCATTTTCAGAGGTTCCAATTGGAACTAGGATATTTTTCATCGGTTTAAATTTGTTTAATTATTGGTCATCCCTATAACTATCGGGAATAATTGGCCATATCAATCATTTCGGTAAGCATCCAAAACTGTCATGGCCCATTTCATAAGTTCAGTATTAATTGTTTTAAACGCCTCTATTTGTTTGTTGGTCAGACATGGCGAAATTCAACATTTTGGTTATCGTAAATAGGGTAATTCTTTCCCTATTAATAATTCAATTGTTCATGAATAGCATAAATTTACAAATTAAATTGAACCGTGCATGATTCGATTGGCAAAGTTATTGGAAATTCCCGATATTCTTACTATTACACAGGCCTGCTCAAAAAGCATGATTGATCAGGGCATTTATCAATGGAACGAGTTTTATCCTTCAAGGGAAGCCTTTGAAAAGGATGTTGCCCGCAAGGAACTTTATGTTTTGGAGGAAAATGATAAAATAATTGGAACAATCGTAGTGTCTACGCACATGGATAAAGAATATGATTCAATTAGCTGGTTAACGCCCAATAAAAACAATATTTATATTCACCGTTTGGCAGTGGATCCGCAAGAACAAAAAAAGGGTTATGCCAAGGAATTAATGGATTTCGCAGAGGATTATGCCCGTAAAGGTGGGTTTATTTCTGTTAGGCTTGATACTTTCAGTAAAAATGGCCGCAATAATAAATTATATCGGGCACGGGGTTACAAGGCTGTTGGGGATATCTATTTCACCAAACAAAGTAGGTTTCCCTTTTACTGTTATGAATTAATTTTATAAAATATTCTGTTTTTGAAGACCCCAATAAATTTTAAAACGATTAATAACCTGGCCATTCCCGCTACTATTGCTGGTATAGCCGAACCAATTCTTTCCATAACCGATACGGCCATTGTAGGCAACATACCCCAAGATGGGATGGAATCCTTGGCGGCAGCCGGAATAGTGGGTTCATTTTTGTCCATGTTGATTTGGATATTAGGTCAGACGCGTAGTGCCATCTCTGCTATAATTTCCCAATATTTGGGTGCTGGGAAGTTGGAAAGGGTCAAAACGCTGCCGGCACAAGCCATATTCTTAAACATTCTGCTAAGTATTGTGATTCTCCTTTCCACGGTTTTTGTAGTGGAGGAAATATTTGTTTTGCTCAACGCCTCCGGCAAAATTCTGGAACTCTGTATTTCTTATTATTCCATACGGGTCTGGGGTTTTCCGCTAACCCTATTTGTATTTGCTGTTATGGGCATTTTTAGAGGTTTACAAAATACCTATTACCCTATGTTGATCGCCATTACGGGGGCTGTTTTAAATATAGTATTGGATTTTATTTTGGTTTATGGCGTGGAAGGGATAATTACCCCTATGTATTTGGAAGGGGCGGCATGGGCCAGTTTAATTGCCCAAGGTATTATGGCTTTAATGGCATTTGTACTGCTGATTACGAAAACAGATATCAGTTTGGCCCTTACATTTCCCCTTCATCCGGAATTGGGTAGGTTGGTGGTCATGAGTTTGAATCTCTTTGTAAGGGCACTGGCCTTAAACATTGCCCTGATTTTGGCGGTAAGGGAGGCAACCGCTTTGGGGGACAGATATATTGGGGCACATACCATTGCTATAAACCTTTGGCTTTTTTCTGCTTTTTTTATTGATGGCTATGGTGCCGCCGGGAATATTATGGGCGGTAAGCTATTGGGGGCCAAAAATTACGACGGACTCTGGGAATTGGCAAAAAAGATAATGTTGTACGGTTTTGTGATTAGTTTGATACTTGCTTCTATGGGTTTCCTGTTCTATAGGCCTATAGGGCGTATATTTTCAAATGACATAACGGTATTGCAAGCTTTCTATTCCATATTTTTTATCCTTATTCTTGGAATTCCAATGAATATGGTGGCATTTGTGTTCGACGGACTTTTTAAAGGTTTGGGAGAAATGAAATACCTTAGAAATGTCTTATTGACGGCTACTTTCCTTGGTTTTGTTCCTGTGCTTTTCCTTGGTAAGTTCCTGGGATGGGGCCTTTATGGAATCTGGATTGCTTTTACCCTTTGGATGATAATAAGGGGTGGGGCTTTGGTATGGAAATTTAGGCGAAAGTTTCGCCCGCTTCTTCAAAACGTGTAAATTTGAAATACTACCCTAAGATTTGTATTTTACAAAGGGTAAAAAGCTGAGGTACAGATAGACTTTGTATTTGGGGCATCTAGTCTTTTAGTCCATAGATGTGGAACACGGGAAAAAAATTTGGGAATAATAACAACAAACTATAACAAAATGGGCACTACCCGATCAAATGGAAGTTTATATACCAATATTGTAAATAGGGTTGCCACGGTAGAATTTGGACACCCTGCCAGTAATTCATTTGTATTGGAACTATTGGAAAGACTCACAGATACTTTGTTGGAATTATCCAATAATACGGAGGTATCTGTAATTGTATTGAAATCTGAAGGGGATAGGGCTTTCTGTGCCGGGGCTTCCTTTGATGAATTAATGGAAGTGGACAATTTGTCCAAGGGGAAAATATTCTTCAGCGGATTTGCACACCTTATCAATGCCATGCGGACCTGTAAAAAGCTTATCGTGGGAAGGGTGCAGGGTAAGGCCGTTGGTGGCGGGGTTGGAATTATTTCTGCCTGCGATTATGTATTTGCCGTTGAGGCCGCCTCTATGCGCTTATCCGAACTAAGCATAGGCATTGCACCCTTGGTGATTGCACCAGCGGTTCAACGAAAAATTGGGGTTGCCGCACTGTCCGAACTCTCGCTTTCTCCCAATGAATGGAAAACTGCGTATTGGGCACAGGAAAAGGGGTTGTTTTCCAAGGTGTTTGATAAACAGGAAGCAATGGATAGGGAGCTGGAAATATTTACTGAAAAATTGGCCAAGTATAATCCGGAGGCTTTGGAGGAATGGAAAAAAGTACTTTGGGAAGGGACCGGACATTGGGAGACCTTACTAACCAACCGGGCAGAAATTACAGGGCGTTTGGCAATCTCTGAAGAAACTAAGAAAGCATTGGATAAATTTAAAAATAAATAGATTATGAGCAAGTTCCGTATTGAAATTAAATGGGCCATTATTTTTGCATTGGCTACCCTACTTTGGATGGTCTTTGAGAAATCTATGGGGTGGCACGATGTACTAATTGAAAAGCACGCCATTTATACCAATTTTTTTGCCGCTATAGCCATTGCAGTATATGTATTGGCCTTATTGGACAAAAGAAAAGTGGATTATAATGGAAAAATGAATTGGAAACAGGGATTTATCAGTGGTATTATTTTAAGTGTGATCATCGCCTTGATAAGTCCGCTAACCCAATATATTACCAATACCTACATTACTCCGGAATATTTTACAAATATCATTAATTTTGTGGTGGATTCGGGAAAAATGGATCAAGAGGCCGCGGAGAGCTATTTTAATTTGAAAAGCTATATACTTCAAAGTCTTTTTGGTGCATTGACCATGGGAATCGTTACATCGGCGATCGTGGCGTTTTTTGTAAAGAAGCAATAACTGGCAAGGTTCACCGTTTTATTTTTTTAAACTTTTGCAATGGATATTTTATCGTTTTTAAACGGGAACTTTGTTTTCCCCTTACTAGCCTTGGTTTTATTGGTGGTATATTTCGTAAATCGAATTAGAAACAATAGAAGATATAAAAGATAAGTTGGTTACCTGGTCTTTAACCAGCCAGTAATACTCAGGCGTTCGCGATGGGCAGGTTTTACCTCGTGCTCCAATTCCTGACTTTCAAAAATAACCACCCTTCCCGGAAAGGGGGTAATATGTTTTGCCTCTTCACCATTTTCCCTAGGTAAGTATAGGACCAATTCCCCTCCATCTTTTTCCGGCTTCCAGTCTGGTTCATTTAGATAACACACCATGGAGAGTTTACGCCTATCGTCATTTTGAAAGGTATCCAAATGTCTTTTGTAAAAAGTACCTTCAGGATAGATGGCATAGTGGAATTCTTTGAACAGGATTCCCATAAAACAGGTCTTGTTCAGATAATTGGCCAATTCATTAATCTTTAGAAAAAATTGTTGTTCCAGGACATCCTTACTGCTTTCATCCATCCATAGGATAAAATCACCGCGGATGGCCTTTATAATCAATGAGTTGGCACGATTCCCGATCGCTGCTTTTTTAAACTGGTCCTCTTCATATTTGGTCAGTAGGGAATCCCGCAATTGGGCTACATCTTCCTGCGAGAAAAATTCGTCCACAATACTGTATTTCTGCAACAGGATATCCTCTATCACTTTTTCAAAAAGTGGATTCTCCTTAAACTCCAGTTGTTCAAATAGTTCGGCCAAGTTGGTTTGAATTTAAAAATCGGACAAAAATAGACCAAAATGCAATTGGTTTCACACAGTGTGTAAAGTGGATCTTAATTGTCCCGAACCGAAATATTATATAATTGTCATATTTATTGTTGATTATTGACTTAATCCCTGATTTTTAATACATTTTCAGTAACTTTTGTGCTTTAATTTCCAAACAAACCTAAAAATGAGACATATTTTACCTTGTATTGTATTGATTTTAACCTTTTTGATCGGAAGCTGCGGTGATAAAAATAAAAGTGCCAAAGAAGCTACAAATAAAAAATGGTATAAAGGGAATTTACATACCCATTCCTTTTGGAGCGATGGGGATGAGTTTCCTGAGACTATTTTGGATTGGTACAGGTCCAACGATTACCAATTTATAGCCTTATCGGACCATAATACTATTTCTATGGAAGAAAAATGGGTACAGGTTAGGGAAGATTCTATTTATCAGAATAGCTTTAAGAACTATTTGGCAACCTATGGGGAGGATTGGGTAGATTATAAAACGGACTCTGGAAAAGTACATGTAAAGTTAAAGACCTATGCCGAGTATAGGGATCTTTTTGAAAAACCCGAGGAATTTTTGGTTATTCATTCGGAAGAAATAACGGATAGGTTCGAGGGTAAGCATGTACATATGAACGCTACAAATATTCAGGAAAAGATAGACCCCCAGGGAGGGAATAGTATTTCTGAAGTAATGCAAAATAACTTGGATGCAGTACTTAAACAAAGGAAAGAAACGGGAGTTCCTATTATGCCGCACATTAATCACCCCAATTTTTATTACAGCATAAGCCTTGAAGATATGATATCGTTGAAGGGAGAGCGCTTTTTTGAAGTGTACAACGGACATCCCGCGGTGCACAATATGGGAGATTCCACCCATATTTCTACTGAGGAAATGTGGGATCAGATCAACATATCCTATATAGCGGCCAAAAAGCCCCTTATGTATGGATTGGCGACCGATGATTCCCATAGTTACCATAAATGGGGCAGAAAATGGAGCAATTCCGGAAGGGGATGGGTAGTGGTGAAGTCCGATACCTTATCGGCTCCGGCATTGATAGAGGCCATGGAAAGGGGCGATTTTTATTCCACCACAGGGGTTACCCTTAAAACCTTGGACATTGACGATAAGAATATAAAGGTGGAAGTGGAACCGGAAGCAGGGGTCAACTATACCATAACCTTTCTTGGCTGTCTAAAAGGGGAGACGGAGGTCAAGGAATTAAAGACTGTGGAAAGCAGTGCCACCAATTTCGAGATTACGGATGACATACTCTTTGTAAGGAGCAAAATTACTTCTACCAAGCTTCAGGAAAACCCTATAGAGGATATAAAATACGAAACTGCTTGGACCCAGCCTTATCTAAACGATTAGTTTCGTAGAATAAATTACCTTTGCAGTCCAAATAAATAATATGGGCAACATTCGTATTACCAAACAGTTTAATTTTGAAACTGGACATGCCTTGTTCGGTTATGATGGTAAATGTAGAAATGTACATGGCCATAGTTATAAGCTTTCCGTAACGGTAATTGGGAGGCCTATTACCGATACTGCCCACGTAAAACTGGGAATGGTTATCGATTTTGGCGATTTAAAGAAAATTGTGAAGGAGGAGATTGTGGACCAATTTGATCACGCTACGGTTTTTAATAAAAATACCCCGCATGTGGAATTGGCCCGGGAACTAACGGATAGGGGGCACAATGTAATACTGGCCGACTATCAACCTACCAGTGAAAATATGGTTTTGGATTTTGCAGATAGAATTAGGGCCAGGTTGCCAAAAAATATCAGCCTACATTCTTTAAAGCTTCAAGAAACCGACTCTTCTTTTGCGGAATGGTATGCTTCAGATAATTAAAAAGGCCCTGGATGAAAACTATTGATGTTCCCGCGGGCAAAAAAATCTACTTCTCCAGTGATAATCATTTGGGGGCTCCTAGCAAGGAGCTTAGTTTTCCAAGGGAAAAGAAGTTTGTAGCGTGGTTGGATACTATTAAAGAAGATGCTGCCGCTATTTTTCTCCTAGGGGATCTATTCGATTTTTGGTTCGAATACAAAACGGTAGTGCCCAAAGGCTTTACCCGTACCTTTGGGAAATTGGCGGAAATCACAGATTCGGGCATTCCGGTGTACTATTTTGTGGGGAACCATGATTTATGGATGAACGGCTATTTTGAAGAGGAGCTGAATATTCCTGTTTATCACCAACCTCAATCCTTTCTTCTCAACGGAAAGTTGTTTTTAATTGGGCATGGGGATGGTCTAGGACCTGGGGACAAGGGATACAAACGGATGAAAAAGGTATTCACCAACCCAGTATCCAAATGGCTTTACAATTGGTTGCATCCAGATTTTGGGGTAAAATTGGCCCAGTATCTTTCAGTGAAGAACAAAATGATTTCCGGCGATGAGGATATAAAATTTTTGGGTGAGGAGAACGAATGGCTAGTATTGTACTGCAGGAGAAAACTGGAGCAGCAGCACTATGATTATTTTGTTTTTGGACATCGGCACCTGCCATTGGAAATACCTTTAAACGAAAAATCTACCTACGTAAATTTGGGGGATTGGATTTCCTATTTCACTTATGGCGAGTTTGACGGTTCTAGCTTGTCCCTTAAAAAATTTGATCCTTCCCAGAGCTGAAACGGAACGGATTATATAAAACACCCCAGAAAGATCGCAATATTTTTAACCTATCTTACTGCACGCTCAAAAAGTAAGGAATGGGCTACTTTATTTTGTAGTTTGGGCCTGTTAAAGTTGTTTTTTATTGATGCCTAACAAGCATCAATAAATTAAATATGATAACCATTGTGTTCTTTTAGGTCCTTTAACTTCATTTGAAGGGCTATTTTACCTTGCCATTCGTTTTCATCCAATGTAAAAACAGCACTAACGGTCTTACTTGATACTGTAGGTAAATGTTTGCCCAAATTATATCCGATCGCGTCAATTGCCGACCTCTTGGAGCCATTATTCTTGTCAAAAAGTTTACATTTTAAATGTTTTCCTTCTTGGCCAACTACTTTTGCATAACCAGTATCGTTTAGATTTTCTGTCATGAAGACAGGGGTCATATTTCCTGGACCAAAAGGAGCAAATTGTTTAATGATGCGCATTAATTTCGGAGTAATTTGATCCAAGCCGATAATTGCATCCACCATAATTTCTGGAGACATCAGCTTTGGATCCATGGTGTTGGCAACCACCTCCTCAAATTTGGATTTAAAGGCTTCGTAATTTTCTTCAAGTAAGGTGAGTCCGGCAGCATACATATGCCCGCCAAACTGTTCAATGATATCCGAACAACCTTCCAAGGCCTCATAAACGTCGAAACCTTTAATAGATCTGGCAGAGGCCGCTAATTTATTGCCGCTCTTTGTAAAGACCAAAGTGGGCCTGTAATAGGTTTCAATGAGGCGCGAGGCTACAATTCCTATCACCCCTTTATGCCAGGTTTCATTATATACGACCGAAGTAAAACCTTCTTCTTCTTTGTTTTCTTGGATCTGTAGCAGTGCCTCTTGGGCAATGATCTGGTCCAGGTTTCTTCGGTCTGTGTTGTATTTCTCTATTTCGGCGGCAAAAAATTGGGCACGTTCCAAATCGGTTTCCTTTAGCAGATTAACGGCGTGTTGCCCGTGCTCCATTCTTCCTGCTGCATTAATACGTGGTGCAATTATAAAAACTACATCGGTAATGGTAAGTACCTGTTTTTTTATCTGATTGATGATAGCCTTGAATCCGGCTCTAGGGTCTTGATTGATTACTTGAAGTCCCCAATAGGCCAACACCCTATTTTCTCCGGTAATAGGGACAATATCCGCACCTATGGCTGTGGCCACCAAATCGAGATAGGGAACTAAATCCTCAATAGTTTCCCCTTTTCTGCTTCCCAATGCCTGAATCAATTTAAACCCCACCCCGCAACCGCACAATTCATCATAAGGATAGGAGCAATCCGCTCTTTTGGCATCCAATACAGCTACCGCATCGGGTAATGTATTTCCAGGTCTATGGTGGTCACATATAATAAAATCGATGCCTTTTTCTTTGGCATATTCAACCTTGTCAATGGCCTTAACACCGCAATCCAGAGCAATTATTAAGGAAAACCCATTGTCCTCGGCAAAATCAATACCTTTAAGGGAGACTCCATAGCCCTCACTGTAGCGATCCGGAATATAGGTGGCTATGTTGGAATACGAACTTTCCAAGTAGGAGGATACCAGGGCTACCGCTGTAGTTCCATCCACGTCATAGTCCCCATAAATCAAAATATTTTCCTCTTGGGCTATAGCCTTTTCGATCCGTTCCACAGCCTTGTCCATATCCTTCATTAGGAAGGGATCATGAAGATGGGAAAGCTGGGGCCTGAAAAACCTTTTGGCATCATCGTAGTTGGCTATACCCCGCTGCAATAATAGTTGCGCAACCAAATCCTCCACATTTAACACAGTTGCCAAAGCATCTATTTGTGCTTGTTCGGGTTTTGGTTTAATGGTCCATCGCATGGTAATTACTCCTTTAGCCTAATTCTATTTTTGAATACTTCTTGGCCATCAACAACAACTTTGAGATAGTAGCGCATTTTGGGCAAATAAGAGAGGTCGTAAGTAAAAATACCTTTTTTAAAACCTAAATAAGTATGGGTCTCCACTATTTTGCTCTCATCCTCTTGCTGGGTAATAATGACCTGTACATCTTTTTCGTGGTTGGCAAAATAATCCAACGTTACCGGGCCCTGGGTTCTTGCCGGGAACATGTTAATGGACGGTTCGTTGTCCAAATGATAGCCAACACCGGGTTTTACCCTAAAGTTATAAATTATATGGCTCCCGAAGTCGGAATTGAAATGTTTTATGGCCTGCCCTAAGGTATCCAAAAGTTTAACGCTTCCATTACCATCTTTTGCCTTGAACCAAAACTCAAGTCCATCTCCTCCCTTGTCGGTTACCTTAAATGTATAGTTACCCTCCTGTAGCGTTAGGGTGTCCAAATACACGGTATTTGGTTTAAGTTCCAAACTATCCCTTTTAAACACCTCTTTTCCAAAGCTATTGGAAACGGAATAGGAATTCTGTCCCGGTTTGTTGTTGGTCTTAAAATAAATAATAGAGGATTCCGGTAAAATATTGGGTCTGGTGTAGACCGAACTCTTGGTGTTATCCGCTATAAATCCATCCCTTTTGCCATTCGGCCTTTTTAATTCCACAAAAAAGCGGGCCGATTCTTTATCACCGACTATTTCTTCAGGTAATGTTAGTAAGGCAGTTTCCCCAAATGGGACATTGCCATTCCAATTATATTTTTTAGGCTTTTGCCCTTCCAAGTAATACTTGACCACAAAGGATTTCAAATTGTCCTTGCCATTATTTTTTATCCGGATAACCGCTAAAGCTCCCGTTTCATTTTTTCTACTATGGATTTTCTCATTGGAAGGAGATATTATATCCACTAAACTAACGTCATTTTCTGCATTTATTTCTCCATATTCCAATACATAGGCAACTAAAAGCTCCTTGGCACTGGGCTTTTCCGTTTCATAGGGCTCCATATTGAGATCAATGGTATATTCCTTACCCGCATTTAGCTTAAATTCCACTTCATCTGGCTGTAGTAAATAACCGGGGCACCAATTGGCGCGGTCAAAGATCCAGGTTCCGGCTTGTGGATATAAAGGATTATCTCCACATTCCATCCATAATTGTTTTCTATCGATCACATTGCCGTTGTTCAGAATTTCCCGGTATTTGTCACAAAATTCCCCACAACCATTGGCATCCATTCCGTGTCCTGTCTGATGAATTTTTACTTTACCGAAAGTGGATTTGGTGTGGGCCTTTAGGGATATGGGTTGCAGGTGATTTTCTATAGGGTTGCTTTTATCCCCATAGCTGTAATTGCCATCGTAGATTTTATGTAAGGCCAGTTGCTCGGCAACAGGTGTTCCGTAGGTAATTTCGAAATCTACGGTAACTTTCCATCCGCGGCTTTTATTGTCTTCGTAGCCTGTATGTATATAATCTACTTCTAGGCTATCCCTTAAAATGGGGCTAAAATCGGTAATGTCCACCTTCCAGTCAAATCGCCAATCTTCTTGAAATCTTCCTCCATATGGGGTCAGCATTCTGGCAATCTCATAACTGATCGTGTCATTTTTTGGTCTCACTTTAATGTGGTCCACATAATCCCAATCCGCGCAGCGCATATTGTCCGGGCACTCAAAAGTAAGATTTAGCCAAATTTGTCTTATTTCCTTATCCTTGGAAGGAAAGGTAGTCCATCGCTTATAACTGTTTTCCCCCTTTGAGGGATCGGTAACAATGGTTTCCTGATTGTGGGAAATAATGTTTTCCGTATTTTGGGCTTGAACATTTTGAAGGGGCCATAAGAAACCACTTAATAGGAATAGTACTTTTTTGGTCATGGGAAAATGGTAAGCGTAATTATTCTTTATTGAAATATGTTTTGATCTCCAATTTTGAGAAGTGTCGGAACATTTCCATTACTCCACAATATTTTTCAACGGAAAGGTCAACTGCACGCTGCAATTTTTTTTCATTCAGGTTGATGCCTTTAAAATGATATTCTATTGACACCTTATCATAGTATTTGGGGTCCTCCTCCGTTAGGTTGGCAATAGTTTCAATTTTAAACTCTTCAACCTCCAATTTCATTTTTTTAATAAGGGAGGCCACATCCAGTCCCGAACAACCGGCTAGAGCGGTCAGCATGAGTGCTTTTGGTCTATAGCCCATACCTTCTCCCCCATTTTCAGGTGCTACATCTATAACTAGGTTGTTCCCTGAGGGATTATTGCTTTCAAAGGCCATATTACCAAGCCATTTGGTAGTGATTTGATTTGTCATGGAGGTGTTTTTTTCGTTACTTTTATAGGCCAAAAATACACATAATTCACGAACCATGTCCCTTGTAGCTCCCTTAGATTCCGAACATGATGCCGATACTAAAAAGTTGGCCGAATTTTTTAATGAAACGTTGGGTTTCTGTCCCAATTCTGTATTGACGATGCAACATCGGCCTGCTATTTCCAAGGCTTTTATAAATTTGAATATAGCGGTGATGACAAATGAAGGGAGGGTTAGTTCCGCATTGAAAAGAATGATGGCCTGGGTAAGCAGTAACGCCACCGGTTGTCGTTATTGTCAAGCACATGCTATACGTGCTGCAGAACGATATGGGGCGGAACAGGAACAACTGGATAATATATGGGAATACAGGACACATTCTGCATTCTCAGAGGCAGAACGGGCAGCGCTAGACTTTGCATTGGCGGCTTCCCAAATACCTAATACCATGAATCCGAAAATTGAGCAGGCTCTGTATAAGTATTGGGACGAAGGAGAGATTGTGGAAATGCTGGGGGTTATTTCCTTGTTCGGCTTTTTAAATCGTTGGAACGATACCATGGCTACCAGCTTGGAGGAGGGTGCAATAGAGAGTGGTGAGCAGTATCTTGAAAAATATGGATGGGAAAAGGGAAAGCACATTTAGGGGAAATATTATTTGTTGCGATGTAGATGGCTTTATATCAATTCCAAATCGACTTTCGAAGGTCCGGGCTGGCTATTTTACGGAATAGTTTGTACACTTTTATGGCGCTATGTGAGGCTATTGGAAGGATCAATCCCAAAAGTTGTGTGTGAATTAGAAAAAGAAATA
>TARA_R110002050_G_scaffold19445_3_pt1 | contig 12859 bp, 19 predicted proteins | sample TARA_R110002050 | Tara Oceans TARA_R110002050 (sample SAMEA4396988) | marine metagenome | biome: Polar Biome; feature: [DCM] deep chlorophyll maximum layer (ENVO:01000326); material: water (ENVO:00002006), including particulate matter (ENVO:01000060) such as... | depth 25 m
AGAATACGCCTGTCTGCTCGTAGATATCGTGTAGATCCAAAGGCTGTAGCTCGCCGCCCTTGCCAAGCTGTACGTTCTCCAGCCCCTCAATATCAATGATTAATCCGTCAGGCTTAGCCTTTGCAATAGCTTGTTGCAACTTCAAGTGGGTCAACTGCAACATATCGGCAAAACCCGTGCAACTATCCACCAAAGACTTTGGCATCATATTGCGCATATTTGTCGCAACCACAGAGTAAGAAAGTCTACACTTTGATATATCGTGAATATTCTTGGGGATGTTCTTACTCATCCCATAATTGAACATCATATCGGCACCACCCAAAATGTAGCTACCACCATATACAGTGGCTATCTCCATCTTGTGAGGATTTCTTTGGAATACACTGCCTTGCTTGGGCTCATAGTCAAAGCCCTTCATGAAGAAGTTTACATTCCCAAACCTGTTTTCTTTTTCTTCAAAGTGTATACAGTCAACTGAGATGAACTCGAAATCCAATATGCTGACCATATAGTCATCGTACCCATGCTCTTGACGCATAAGTCGATTATTGTAAGAGGTTGTGTTTAGTGCGTTAGAATCATTCCCGTACTTCCCGCTTACAGACTTAGCTATCTTTTCAAAGTCGTGCTCTTCTAGTTCGTGACCAGCCATGCGCTTCAGCTCCTGTATGGAAACAGTTTTTATATGGCCCGCATAAATCAAATCCTGAAACGTAGGGTCCTCTGTATAGCTATGAATGAACTTAGTGGGGTCTACGTAATTCGTTTTAATTCCTTCGTTGGGATCGTTAGATCTCTGTACGACAGCCATGCCTAACGAAACCAAATCGTTCACGCATCGCCTAAAGATATTGTCTGTGAAACCGTTCCAAGAGAGGGTCATGTTGGTCCCAATCTGAGCAGCCACCTCGGCATCGGTTTTTGTATTTGTCCCCAAGAATATTTCTGACTCCTCTAAAGAATCTGGTAATTCATCGGGGTCGATATCTAAAACCAATCCGCTCTTCTCTTTTAAGGCCTTGAGTTTTTCCTTCGCCTGAATCTGTACCTCTACTCTTCTTTTCTTTTTGTCTTTCTCCGAAGAAGACAGAGGGTCTACAGCCTCTAGGTTCGGGTACGGATTCCTAGAAAGTATTTTGTTTACAACGATGCGAACAAACTTTGGAAGGATAGGGACTGGAGTATAGTCCAGGTTCATCAAGCTGCCATCCCCGTCATTAGGATTAAGAGACCTAAGAAGCTTCTTGTATATGTTGGTGTCTTGATTACCGTTAGCGTAATCCCTGCTTCTTTCAAAAACGACATTTCTTTTGCCGTATAAAGAAGTAGAACTAGTCATTTTACCCCACTGAGACTCCATCGCTTTTGCGTATGCAACCCCGTAAGCCTTACTGTTCTTCGTTTCAGTACTTGCTAATGGATCGGGAAACGAGCCTTTTTTGTTGTCGTTTTTATAATTCATGTTTCTTTAAAGCACAGTACGCTTATTTGCAAATATAGCAAATCGTTAATTGACCTTGTGTCTCCTGAAAAACACGCGGTCATTGAAATTAGATTCTTTCTTTTGTTTTTGTTTTTGGCATCCTAACAATGCAAGTCCAGAACTAATTGTCAAATCGTATTTAGTTCTTTTGTCTATCTTAAATCCTATCCAGTCCTCTAGCGTTGTGTTGAAATACATGCTCCCCACCTCTCCAGTTTCATAGTTAACTCCAACGTATTCATGAATATATTTCTCTATTGACTGAGCATGAGCTTGTATAACGTCTTGGGAGTTGGAGGGTATGCCTTTCGTTTTCACATTTGTGTGTGAAGAGCTACTTAGCAGATGCTTAGGCCTGTCCATTAAGTAGCCGTCGTAACCTCTTGACTCAAAGTATCTTACAATACCATACTTGTTGTTCTCTACAAGCAGGGGGTATCCGTAGTAGAAAGCGCACATCAATACGTCCTCATAAAATATGCTAGCAAGATCTGGGCGTGAAGCATACTCCACAACAAACATATTTGAAGGTCTATTCATATTAAACTTATTGTACATGTGTAGCGCACCCTTCGACCCCCTATTGTCTACAGTCGCATCCAGATCGTAAGAGTCAACCCCACCGCACCCGTATTCAGGAAAAGGCGCAACTCTTTTCCCCCTCTCTAGTTTAGATATATTCCTTTCGTTTGGGTCTGGCATCCAGCACACCTTGAACCTACCGTTAGGGGTAGGGGAGAAGACAACTTCTTTGTCTTTTTCTTTCCAGGTAAAGTTTCCTGTAACTACGGGATTTGGAAACAGCTCGTCGTTATGCTCTATCTGCTGATAAATCTTACCTATGTTGAAAAGGCTGCTCTCGATGCTATCCCTAAAGGCTTCGTCTTCGGTGAACGGAAACTGTCGTGTAATCTCATTAAGTTCAGAAGGGTCATCCTTAAAAGACTTCCTTTCATTTTTCAGGTAAGACTTACTGCCCAGATCAATGACCTCCCCATCTATACCTATTACGTCACCATGTATGTGTACGCTTTGGGAAGGGTCTTCAATTACGGCATTTCCGTACTGATCAAAGAAACCTTCCATCGCCTCATACGCAGGGATAAATATCCTGTAAAGACCCGACCTGGTTCTTCCGTTCGCGTTTCTTTGGTTTGGATCTGAATCATTCCATAGGCCCTTGTATTCTTTGCCTCCTTTGTTCATGGGGTTGACAGTAGAGCCAACGATTGCCTTGCCAACAATCCTCTTACCTACGATCAAGCAAGTCCTTTCGATACGCCAAGCTTCACGTATATCTGTAGGTTTCTCCCACTTGCCTGCCTCATCGAGATACAACATGTGAAGCTTCTCACCATCGTATGCGTTGTTCGTGGTGTTCTTCCAGTTGATAACCGTGTTGAGCGCATCGCCCCTGTAAGAGGTCTTGTTGTTCTTCGTGATACGTTTCGAGGGTTCACGGAATGCCAGCTCCATACGCGGGTTGGTAGTACCGTCCTGGATAGGCTTAAAGAAAAAAGGATAGCCTCTGAAGATAGAGACTACTTTTTTCATGAAAATATTTTCCTGAGCGTCTTTACCAGTCTTTGACTGAATGCCCAACAGCTTCTCTTTAACTTGACTAGCCTCGTCAACAAGTACAGCAGAGCATATATTAGTGTAGCCAGAACGACGACACTTAGTATATAGCTGACCGAAACAACGGGGATCAGCTTCGCAAGCAGCCATGTGGAGAAAGATTTCTCTTTGGAAAGCGAGGTATGATGGGTATCCGACATCAATTTTAGACCATTGTAGAAACATATAGTGTCTGCCTGTAACATACGTAGGGACCCCATGGTTGTAAAACCAAACGCCGTTCCTCCTGCGTTGAAACTCTTCCTCGATGTATACACGAAACTTTGACCGAAACTCGGAAGGTTTTTCGAACCACTCATCCATACTTCGAATCCTTTGCAGTTCTTCGGGCATAGGTAAGCGCCTCCACATTTGCATCTCTTTTGGCTCTTCATGGAAGAGTATCTCAGATCGCTTCGGTTTTTTTGGTAGTACAATAAGTAGCCCACTCGATTCGAAGTGATCTCCCTCTGTGCCGTTAGAGTCGATCTTAATCCCTTTAGTTTCATAACCATCTATATCTACAAGTACAGACATTTAATTTAATTTGTACACCCGACAGGAATCGAACCTGTGACCGTCTGCTTAGAAGGCAGATGCTCTATCCATCTGAGCTACGAGTGCATTCGCTCATGAGTTTTTTTACGATGGCAATTTGCACATCTTATCTCACACTTTCTAATTTCTTTCTTTATGGTTTCTATGCTGTAGGAGCGTGATATCATATCAGCTATAGCTTTTCTCTTCTTTCCTTTTACATGATCGAAATCAAGAACCAAAGGGTCTGACTCTCCACAGTCTACGCAATTGAACATTCTTTTTAGTCTGTCTACAAATGCTTTGTTTTTTTTTATCTGCTTTTTGTTTCTAGCTACCGTCCTAAGAATTATTTCTTCTTTGTTTTTACGGTAGTGTTTCGCCGCTGCCTTGGCCTGATCTTTTTTGTTTTTATAAGGCATGCGGCAATGATTAAGACTTTAAGTATGTAATCTTAAAGTTGCTTCCTGTATATCCAGCCGTATCTGACTGATTATCAAAGTTATAGTCATCCCAGTATATTAAACCGCTAGGTCTACTTTGAGAATTTTTCTGCGAATCCACCTGAGTAGTCTTTGTCTTGCTCGATTTCTCCATTTGCTTGTAGCTCTTTAACCATTTGTTCTAAACGCTGACGCTCCACCAATAACTCCTTACAGTCAATGGCTGTTTGTTTGATGGATTGCAATTCTGCTTTTCTAGCGGAACCACCAGCCTCTGGATCCACGGGCTTCTTGATTTCTTCAATCATATTGTTGATCGCAACCTCCATGCTAGACATAAGTCGTCTGGCTGCGCTAACAGTAGTAAACTTAGCGGGTCGGCTCATTAACCATGCAATAAAGAGCAGTAAACAAACACGGGGGTGCGCTCACCTACATATGATCCGCCTATATTGAACTCGAAGTGCTCGATAGCATCTTCTCTAGTCATCTCATCATCCCTGCAAAGAATATCAATGATTTGATCGATATCATAAACAGCTTTTGGTTCTGAGCCGTGTGTCATACCTATCAGCGCTTCATCAAAGCCATCGGCAATTAAACACTCGTTTTGCTCTAGGACAGACATAAGCTCCTCTTGCTCTAGGACAGACATAAGCTCCTCTGATTTTCTTTCTTGATAGGCAATCATAGTCATATTAATTAAATTATCTCTCAACATACATAAGGTCTTCAGTACGGGTTCTGTAGTACTCCTTCCCGTCTATCTTAATGCGATAATCTCGATTTTCTTTAAAGCCTACTACGTCACCAACTTCCAATCCTAGCGTTTCAATCCCAGAAGACGTAAATGCGACTCTACCTCTTGTTGTTGGTTTCTCTGTAAGTTTAACAACTTCGATAACTTCCGACTCTTGAACTTTCTCTTCTTCGACAGGTTCAAGAAGGCTCCAACCCCCAAGAGGTTGGATAGCACCAGTGCTGCTGCTTTTAAAAGCAATAGCTTGATTATTGATAGCATGGTTTTGATCGTACCTGACAAGGTAGTGATTATCATCACCAGTGAGCGGTTGACCTTCGTTGATAACCACGAGATGATGAAAGTACAGCGTGTCGCCAGGCTCAACACCAGTTTCGTACTTGAACGGGACAGCCACAACTGGGCCTTCTGTAACTCTGTTTTCAAATTCATTAAATCTATTATCTATGTACAACTCTAAACCACCAGACGTAGTGATGGTGTCGTTTATCGTCCTGTCTAATTCGACGACAAACAAATTAAATGTTTTCATTAATTAAAATTTAGTAACCCCCACCACCGCTAGGAGTAGTAATAGTGGGGCTTGATTGGATTCTGGGGGCTGGAGCTACAGGGCGAACAGGAGGCACTACGATCGGAAGTCTTCTTTCAACAACTGGTGTTGGGATCTCTGCCTGTCTATTTGCTAAGCTTTGTCTAGACTTCGAACTTACAGGTTCAAGAATAGCGTGAAACCTATCTACGTGAACAGCACCCACCATAGCACCCTTCTTGGGGTGGACATGGTAGTAACCTCTGTATCTTCTGCCGTTAGGCAGCTTGAACTCAGATCCGTCCGTATAAAGATTTTGTGTCGCCATCAAAAATTAAGATCAAATTCTAAAACACATGACATCTCATCTATGCTCTTCCATAGCATGGTGCCTTCATCGTTCTCAATGTATATGAGATATCTTTGTTTTCCAAATCTATGGAGATGTCTATCGTCTTCTACAATAGCGGACACTTCTCCAGATCCAGCTCGCATGCCCACATAATAAGCCATTCCGTTCTTGGGGTCTTTACCGACCACAATCTTTCTAATAAGTCCTTCCATTAGTTTAATGATATGCCCAAGTCACCCAACAAGTCATCGAGGGGATCGTCGTCTTTATAGGCATTGTCCATTATAGTCTTCACAGTCTCTAGTTCCTGCCTATCCTGGATGTTGAAGCTGTACATGGTCTTCATCTCAGCTTCCGTATCTCCCACTTCTATAGCGTCGTAGTCTATTACTCCGATTACAATAGAGGCAACGGTTCGGTCCTTCATGTCAAACTCATCGATAGTATCCTCCATCTTTTTTACAAGGCTGTACAATTCAGCGAAGAAGAGAGTCTCGTTGGGTGTCATGTTGTAAATTCGTTTGAATCAAATATACGACATTATAGAGATGGGGAAATCGACAGTTAAGAAGAAGAGGATGTTCAGGGATGTGTCTAAGCTCCCTGCGAAATATGTAAAGCAAAATCATCTTAAGAATCTAAGAACGGCGATGAACGATTTCTTAGAAGACAACCCTAGCTTAACTAGAGGGTATGTGTATTTTATGCTGTACGCTTACGACCTAGAGTTCTTTACTATCTCTTGGGCATCAGAGAACTACCAGATGAACAGAGGCAATATATCTGACAGGATCATATACCCACTGATGAGTCTTGGGTATATCTACAAAGTGTTCGATAAGCTTAGCCCCTCGCAGACATTAGAAGATCACTTGTTCCGTGATGAAACAAAGTATAACTACAGAGTTCGTTATGGGCTGTCGCAGAAAGGTAGACTAGCGGTACAGCGTTTCTATAACTCACTTTAGTAGATAGAATAAAAAGCGTTGATGTCAGACTCTATGGCTGTGCGGTTGCTGGCTTCATCAGAAGGATATAGAACTAATTCCTGCACCATCCCAGCAATGTACGATGTTGTATATTTACCAATATCTAAAGTGGTACTGGCGCTTGAAATTGTCGATTGCGATCCATTACTGGCTAATTGCGTGCCGTCCACGCATATTTGTTGTAAAGTCGTGGAGCAAGAGAAAAACAGTAAGTGTTGCGTGTCATCCCATCCGCTTGGCGATGACACCGACAGTCGGTTGGTGCTGTTGTTGCCTGCGTCATAATAGAGAGTTCCGTTGTAGTCAGTATAGGTTACAAAGCGCGGGCTGGCCATAGAAACAAGACCGTTTGTCACTGAAGCAGAATCTTGATTCATAACTGCAAGCATAGTATTCTCTGCATTAGTGGTTATGATATTTGAAGACGTTACACTAACGCTTAACAAATCGTTGCTACCGTCAAACTCTACTGCGGGCTTTCCGTTATCAGTAACCACGCCTGAAGTGCCGTCGTAAATTTTAGGCTGATACGCAGCTGTACTTTGAGTAGCGTTATTTGAGTTCCCTGATTGATCGTACCATGTTACCACGAAGCCATCACTAGAGCCGCAATGAGTAGCCAATGCTGAAGTATCAAGTTCCCCGCTAGAGAAGCCTATATCTAATTCTGTGTCATCACTAGCTCTTCTCACTTTAACAGCATTCCCAGAATAAGAATTAGAGAGCTGCCGCAAAGAATAAGCAGCGGCTGCACCTGAGTACGCATCAAGAAGTTTCGCGGCTGCTGCACCACTTACAAATCCGCCTCTGTTTACTGCTGTTCCTAGTCCTAGCATTAGAAGATAGAATAGAAGGTGTTGATTTCAGCTTCGATAGCTGTGCGGTTGCTGGATTGGTCGCTTAACCAAAAAACAATCTCCACAAGACTAGTACCTCTAATCGGATTGTAGGTTGTTGGGGACCCAATCGTAATTGCACCATCTGCTGCTGAAGTTCTAGAATGAGATTTAGGAGAGTTAGAATCCTCAGATCCATTTAAATAAAAGCTTGTTGAAGTAGTCGAAGAGTGCGCGAAAACAAGGTTCATATCGTCTTCTGTCATTGCAGACGAGTAAATTTCACTAGCTGGGAAGCTGAAAAACCGAGGGTCTAAAAAATCGCTGCCAGCATTCCAGTTTATGAACGCCGTTGTATATGGGGTCGCTGTGTTTACGCCGATTAAAACTTCTCTAGCAACATTAGCTGGAACCTGCACCAATGAAAAGCTCATAGGTGATAATTGTGTCATCCAAGCCGATGAAAGAAGGTGATCTTCATTAAAATTAATAACAGGACTGCCATTTTCTTCAATCAGCGCACCGCTCGAAACAATGGTTGGCTGCGAGGATGCCGTATTCTGAGTAGCATCATTTGAATTTCCAGACTGGTCGTACCAGCATTGAATCAGCGCAGAGTCTGTGGCGCCCAGGGCGTCTGCATCTGTGTAGCTAGCGTTAGCAACAAACTCCCCAAGAGTTGTGGCAGAAGTAGTCAGGCTAGTAGAAGAACCTGTAGTCTCTTCCGTTACATTAGTAATCCTTGAGTTCAAGGAAACAACACCATTAGTATCAAAGCTTACATCAACCTCTACGTTGTCGCTCGCTCTCCTAATTTGAAGTACGGATCCAGAGTAAGAGTTGGAGAGCTTTCTCAAAGAGTATGCAGCTGCTGCGCTTGAGTACGTATCAAGAAGTTTCGCAGCGGGTGCTGCACCACCCACAAACCCACCTCTATTTACTGCTGTCCCCAACCCCAACATTATGCTTCTGGGTCAGGTGGTAAGAATCCGTCGGGAAGTGTATCTACTGTAGTGTAGCTCACAGACTCGTCGTCTTCAAAACACAGGGCGGCTTGATCGGCATCTCTGTCGTCAACGATCCAGCCCCACCAGTATTTAGTTACAGGACCGCAGCCTTTCTCTATAGCTTTGTCTCTGCTGATATGCTCTGCATTTGCTGTAGTAGTAATATAATACTTCATACAACAAAGATAATGATTTTATCCGCTACAGTTTTCGCAGCCTTCTGGTGCATGGATATCACACACGATCTTACCGCTCTTGACCTTCTCTTCGGTCGCTTTTACTCTTTCTGAATCCAGGAAATCTACGTTGAAGTCTTCTTCTTTTTCGCGCATAATAAAAAATTTAGGACGACGAATATACGCAATCCTATCTTCCTTGTCCGCGATACGATTTCTTGTAGTTTTTGCTCTTTTTGTTGCTCGACGTCTTCGTCTTAGCATGCACCCCTGGGCGGCTCACCTTGTGTGTCTCAGGTGATAAATCGTTTACGTTCTTAGGCATTCTCTACTGTGTAATAAATTCTGTTCTTTTCGTCTCTTCGGGCTCGCTTAATCTGTTTGCGATTCTGCCCTATGGACTTATAAGATATATGCACCCAGTTAGGCTCGTCGTCATCTCCGAACTCCCAGATCATCTGATCCCAGATCAGGTTGTCTTTTACGTAGTTAAAGATATCTGCATTCGTGATGCGCCCAAACACATCGGCATCCAGGTCGAGCGCCTCCCCCACCATATGCTGAGAGTACTTGCTCCCACCTATGGCTTTGTTTAGTTGCTTTCCTCTATATCCAGAGCTCACGGCAATAGGTGCACCGAAGTGATCGCGGATAGGTTGGAATACTTTCTCCGCTATGGCTGTGAGGTTTTTAATCTCCCAGTCTTCTGGGGTGTTATCAATCCCAAGGCGAGTGGCCGTGTTTGACTTCACGACCTCTTTCAGTGATAGGTTTTTGCTTAACTGCATTTCGATTTGCAATCCAAGAAGGATCAATTCTCTTAATCCTGGGGTTGTGGTAATATTTCTTCAATCTCTGATTGAATATAGCAAAGTTATGTAAAAAATTTGGAGGTAATGTTTTTTCCCCCTACATTGAGATCAGCAAACCCAAGTTACGAAACAATTTAAATCAGTTATTTGCTATGAGAAATTCAATCTTAATCTTTGCCTTAGCGTTGGCATCAACAGTAAACGCACAGCACATCGGGTGTACTGCAAACTTCACTGTAGTGCCAAACAACCATCGCAACCACAGCTTTACCGTGGTGTCAACTACTCCAGATGGGTTCACTCAAACTATCTGCGACGACTACCGTGGCGATCGCTTCAGCATTACTCCCAGTCAGGCTGGTGGTGCCTCATACGAAATGACTATGTCTGTACTAGTTGGTGACGTACCTTACCAGCACGTAGTGCGAGACACGTACATCATTGAATCAAAAAGCACCCACGAAGGGTGCCTTTCAGTATTCCTGCCTAATCAGACAGTTGGAGATTTCTCTACGCTGTCGATTAGATAATTATCGCATGTCTCTGAGGGCTCGGAGGAGGGCGGGGGTCCCTGCGGCTTCTGCTCTTTCTCCGAGTGATTCTCTTTGCTTCTGTAGGTTAACGTCGTATGCACCTCTCTGCTTAGTGTACTTCTCGATATAGTCGTTAAAGTCCAATCCAACAGCCGCATCAGAAGTCTGATCGAACGCAAACTTAGCGTCAGCAAATGTGGCTGGTACGCCATCAACAAAGAACATAGCCTCGTTAGCATACTCAGGCTTTGGTACGTACTCAAATCCACCCCCTGGCTTCTGCTTCTTGATCATAGATCCACCAACAAGAATGTCTTTGTCGACGATATCCACCTTGGGTTCTCCTGATACTTCACCACCGTTCTCATACTTACGTGGCATCATACCACCTTTCATAAGCATGTCATACAAAGCGGCTTTATTGTCTTTCTTTAAATACCTCATTTCTTATTGGTTTATTAGCTAGCTATAAATACTTCTAGTTGTGCTGCAGCAGAATCGTGATCGTTAATAGCAATGATGCTCTCAAGATCTACCAAGCTACCTATCGCAGTAGCAGTAGCAGCGTCATCATCCACCGCTGCGATCCCTACAGCCTTACCTAGCATAAGGCTCTTGCCAGCTTCTAACAGTACTGTCGCTTGAGTACTAGCGGCAGCACCACCGTTTGCTGCAAGCTGTAGAGAAAGAGTCACAGAGTTCGTACTCTCTAGGTTTGTTACTCTCACATACTTCACATCGTCGTCATCTAAAGCGCTATCCGCTACAGTAACGTCAGTTCTGAAGTTAGCTATCGTAGTTTGAGTGGCAGATCCTCCCCCATCAGCAGGTAAAGTGACGATCCTCTTGAAAGACTGTGTAACACCAGCAATAGAAAGCGTATTAGTAGCCCCTTGATCCACGCCGTTTAGCGTAACCTCTTCTTTAATTGTTACAGTGAGTACTCCCATGCAGCAAATATACTATTTTTTATTCTTAAAGAATTCAATCTGTCGCAAGCGCCGCTTAGCCGCCTCCTCAGATAAGAACCTCCCCAACAGCTTCCCCTTCTTGCTGCGGATCTCATAGGTATTCTTCTTCTTTACTATCATGACAGTCCTTGTGCCTTTACAGCTCGTATGGTTTGATTGACGTGGGATTATTTTAAAGTGCATACGCACTCATAAATTTACCAATGTAGCATTTAAAACAACTTATTGTGTCACTTCACTAACAATGTAGGCAAAGTTACAGCTTTTTTTTTACAAAGTCAAGCGATAAAGTAGATTTTAAGTAAGGTGACCTATTAGTCTGTAGCACAGCATCTTAGCATGCTTAAAAAGTGGACACATATATACCCCCTCTCTCGCCAACGTGACTCCTGTCTTCTTTTTTGGGGTAGAAATACAGATCTGGGGGATTATATATACATATACACATACGCACACACGCACCAAAACCGCCTGCGAAACCCCGCCCCCATAATGCACTTGCAGTTTGCGCGTAGTTTTCTGGCTTTTGTACTGCCACAAGTAGCTAAGAATCAGCATGTTACAGCATCTAGTTGAAGCAAAGGTTGAAGTTAGGGACGCTAACTGACTGAGAGAGAGGCAGGACAATCCCCTCACCTAATACCATACTTGCACACACATACACGCACATGCATGCACACAATTCCCTTCACACACACATACACATGCGCGAATTTCGCGTGATTTCGCGGGCATAATGCGCAGGAAAATGGCGGGTGAAATTAGCTCCAGAAAAATTTGACTTGGCTGAACTCTTGTCCTAACTTTGTGGCTCGGTAACGTCGCCGAATCTAAATCTTTTACACCATGTCACGACAGACATACACCCCAACCCACTGCCCTGAGACGGGGCGCAAGTTCACGAAAGCAGAGCGAAAGGCCGCCAACAAAGCGAAGTATGCCGCTGAACGGGCTGCATCTAAGCCCAATTCCAAGCGCAAGCAGAAGGCGAAGCGCAAGCCCACACAAGCTGTACGTAAGCCCAAGCGTACCAGTGCTGACGGGCTAGAGCAAGCACAAGCACGAACTGCTACGGCTCAGAAAGTCGGTAAGGTGCAGAAAACAAAGGTAGTTCACGCCGTGACGGGTAAGGATGCTCAACCGTTCGAGCCCCGTATGGAGGTGCCTGTGGAGGAGCGCAAGCAAGTGAAGCGTGAGCAGATGCGTCTCACCCTACTGCCTGGGGAGTCACCTCAGCAAGGCATACGCCGTATGAAAATCCAACAAGCCCAAGCAGAGGCTGAGGCCTTTCGTATCGAAGCTGAACAGCTAACCTTGAACTTCGAAGTGTAATGAAAAGTTTCAGCACGCTCCCGCTCGCTACGGTCACACGCCATACCAAGGCGTGGGCTGAGCGGGCATCCGCTCAAGAGCGCGAGGAGGGCTTGCGTTGGTACAAAGAGGCTATGCAGTTCGCTGAGTATCTGTCGATTACGTTCAACGTGTCGAAGGTAGTAGGTGCGGGCGTGATAAGCGCCCTGAGCCCGAATAACAAGTGGGAACGCAACAAAATCGATGCTTTCAACCTGATTCAGGCATACAAGGACGGGTTGAGCATGGATGATGTGAAGGTGTGCACCTACACGAATAACAAGCGCCGAGCGTGGGGGATATTGAGTGGAGATATCGAGATGCTACGCAAGGCTAGGAAAACTCACGCCTTCGCGTTAAATGTGGGTGCGATGAATGAATCTGTCGTTACCATTGACAAGTGGATGCTCCGTGCGTTCGTGACTACGTCGCAGAAGCCCAAGGACGTACCTACTACG
>TARA_R110002050_G_scaffold270458_3_pt1 | contig 12850 bp, 14 predicted proteins | sample TARA_R110002050 | Tara Oceans TARA_R110002050 (sample SAMEA4396988) | marine metagenome | biome: Polar Biome; feature: [DCM] deep chlorophyll maximum layer (ENVO:01000326); material: water (ENVO:00002006), including particulate matter (ENVO:01000060) such as... | depth 25 m
AGCAGACGTAAAGAATTTCTCCAGGCATCAAGGCGTATTTTTTATACTCTTCTGCCTTAAGTTCATTAGAAAAATCAATCGGCTCTACTTTAAAACCTGCATTAGCCAATCGCTCGGAATAATCTTTACCATAAACGCGCACATGGTCATATTGTCCGAAGCGGCGAATGCGTTCTTCGGGATCGGTAATGCTTGGATCTTCATCAGTAACTGCTCGCCCCTTTTCAAAAGGAACTTGCATAATGGCTAAACCACTGGGTTTTAAAACGCGACATAATTCACGCATACACTGTTGGTCGTCATCTACATGCTCTAAAACGTGATTGCAAAATACCACATCAAAGGTATTATCGTCGTACTGAATATTGTGAATGTCCATCTTAACATCAGCGATGGGAGAATCTAAATCGGCAGTGAGATATTGCAAATTACTCATCTTGCGAAAGCGACCATAAAAACACTGTTCCGGAGCAATATGTAAAAGGTAATTCTGCTTGCTGAAAAAGTCAGTGCGCGTTTTTAGGTAAAGCCAAAGCAGTCTATGCCTTTCTAGCGAAAGCGAGGCAGGGGCTAAGGCATTTTCGCGCTGACGGCCTTTATAACCGTAAGGCAATAATTTGCGGTATTTGCGACCATCGATAGGGTCTTCGAATTTATCACCGCGGTAAAAGGCTGCCAGTAAAGGCGCTGCTGCATAACTTAAGCGAATGAGCAGCGGGCGCGGAATGGTATTTAGCGCAAACTTAAATGCTGATTTTATCATTTTCTGGATTTATGCCCAAGGCTTCATATACATAATCGAAGGTGGACAAAATTTCGGGTTTCCCGTCTACCATGGCCACGTCGTGCTCAAAATGAGCCGCCATTTTCCCATCTAGGGTGTTAATGGTCCAACCATCACTTAGTTGCTTTACGCGAAAGGTTCCCATGGTAATCATCGGCTCAATAGCGAGTGTCATGCCATTTTTAAGCAATTTGCCTTTGCCTTGTTTTCCATAATTGGGCACCTGCGGATCTTCGTGTAATTTAGTTCCGATACCGTGACCAACCAATTCACGCACCACTCCATAACCATGCTTTTCGGCATGTTGTTGAATGGCATTGCCAATATCACCTAAACGGTTACCTGCTTTAAAAGCAGCAATGCCAAGGTATAGCGATTCTTTGGTTACGTCTAATAATTTTTTTACCGCTGGGTCTACCTCACCTACCTCGAAAGTATAGGCGTGATCGCCATAATAACCATCTAAGATAGAGCCGCAGTCAACACTTACAATGTCGCCTTCTACTAAGGGAACGTCAGTGGGTAAGCCGTGAACAACCGTTTCATTTTTAGAAATGAGTAGGGTGCTTGGACAGCCATACAAACCTTTAAAACCTGGTTTGGCTCCTTGGGAAAGGATGTATTCTTCGGCTTTTCGGTCGAGGTCAACGGGTTTTACGCCCGGTTTTATTTCTTTGGCAATCATGCCTAAGGTTCTGCTTACGACTAGCGCTGCAGCACGGAGTTTTTCAATTTCCGCAGGACTTTTATACTTTATCATCAAAATTTAAAGAAGCCTTTCTTTTTCGGTTTAACGTTGTTTACGGTTTCTTGTTCCTTATTACCAATTTTTTGATAAACCTCTCCCCAACCTGGGAAGCCCTGTAGGTTTCTATCATCGATAAAAATGTCGGCATTAATTTTTCGGCTGGCTTCTCTTTCATTCAGAATTTCTTCCGGGAAGCTTTTGTTTACGGCATAAAATTCAATGCCATTTTCACGACAAAAATTTACGGCTTCATCTAATTTGCGTCCGAAGCGATAGGTCCAAAGAATTAATCTGTGGCCATCTTTTTGAAGCATCTTTAAAGTTTGGAAGGCAAAAACTTTCGGCTTGCCAATCTCAGGGAACATGTCATCTACAATGGTGCCGTCAAAATCAACGGCAATAATTTTAGAGTCTTCTGATATCATATAATTAACGATTTGCCGGTCATAGAATCCGGTTTGTTAACTGTTAATAATTCTAATAAAGTGGGAGCAACATCGCCTAAAACACCCTCGTGTAATTGGATCGAATCAACTGAATTACCCACTAAAAAACAGGGCACCGGTTGCGTAGTATGAGCAGTATTAGGACTGCCATCATCATTACGCATGCAATCGGCGTTGCCATGGTCGGCTAAAATAATGAAAGTATAGTCTTTTGCTAATCCGGCTTTTACTACGGCTTCTGCGCAAGCATCTACAGTTTCACAGGCAATAATTGCAGCATTCATATCTCCTGTATGTCCTACCATATCTGGGTTAGCGAAATTCAGGCAAATGAAATCGGGAGTGTTGGTATTAATATCTTCGATGATAGAGTCGCGTACTTCGTAGGCACTCATTTCAGGTTGCAAGTCGTAAGTGGCCACTTTTGGAGAGGAAACCATTAAGCGTCTTTCGCCTTTGAACTCGCTTTCGCGGCCGCCCGAAAAGAAGAAAGTCACGTGAGGGTATTTTTCTGTTTCAGCAATGCGCACTTGGGTTTTCCCAGCTGCTTCTAAAACTTCGCCCATGGTTTGGCTGAGATTATCTTTTTCGTAGATAACATGCACGCCTTTAAAGGTATCATCGTAACGCGTCATGGTTACATAGTGCAAGTTTAAAGGACTCATTTCTTGCTCGGGGAAGGCTTCTTGCGTAAGCGCGGTGGTTATTTGGCGACCTCGGTCGGTGCGGAAGTTGAAGCATAAAACTACATCACCCTCATTAATAGTGCCCGCTTTGTTTATAATGGCAGGTTCTACAAATTCATCGCTAATACCTGCAGCATAACTTGTCTCTAATACCGCTTTCGCAGAAGCATCCTCACGGCCTTTTCCGTGAACCATTACATCATAGGCTTTCTTAACTCTTTCCCAACGTTTATCGCGATCCATGGCGAAATAGCGTCCCACCACCGAAGCAATAGAGCCGGTAGTTTTAGCCAAGTGTTCTTCTAAATCGGCAACATAGCCCAATCCACCTTGAGGGTCGGTATCGCGCCCATCGGTAAATACATGAACGAAAACATCCTTTAAATTGGCATCTGCAGCAGCGCTAAGCAAACCTTTTAAATGCAGGATATGTGAGTGAACGCCACCATCGGAAAGTAAGCCCATGAAATGCACTTTTTTACCTTCCTTTTTTGCGTAAGTAAACGCCTCTGCTAAAACGGGTTCTTTCGCAATACTACCTTCCTTTACAGCGAGGTTTATTCTTACTAAATCTTGGTACACAATACGGCCGGCACCTAAATTCATGTGGCCTACTTCACTATTTCCCATCTGACCTTCGGGTAAACCAACGGCTAAACCTGAAGCTTGTAATCTTGTATTAGGATAATTGTGATAAAGTGAATCAACAAAAGGGGTTTTTGCCTGATCAATTGCTGATACATTTTTATTGCGGGCAATGCCCCAGCCATCTAAAATTATTAGTGCAGTTCGCTTGTTCTCACTCATGATGAATAGTTAGGCTGCAAATTTACTTAATGCATTTGAGCAGAAGGTAAATAATACCAAAAAGCCTACTATTTTTCTGATTATCAAGCTAAATTTAAAGTGCGATTGACTTACTTAAATCTTGGGTGATTCTAACTCAGGTTTCTAGATTCTTCGAGAATAAATAGTAAATCTGTAATAGCACTTTAGAGCTTATAAACTATGCCAAGCATTAGATCAGCTCCAATCCAAGCTAATTCTGGATGGAATGATTGCTGCGGCTGATTAAGTTCATTGCGGTAAACCCCTTCTCTGTCCTGCACACTTAAACTTTGTAGCTTATCTTCACCATCAACATAGTATTTCGTAAGCTTATAACTGCTTGGTTCTAGATAGGCACATCTAATTTGGGCAGAAACCTGAAAAGCAAAGTCTTTGTTGATATTGCGTTCGAAGCCTAAGCTGGCACGGGCTCCAAAACTTAGTGAGAATTGGTCTATACTAACGCTGCTAATATTTTGATTCTCCTGTGCATCATAAAAATCGGCGGTTCGTTCATTTTGGCCGCTAAGAATCATAGTAGGACCAATACTAGTAAAGGGCTTAAAAGGAAAGTCAATATCGCTAATAATAAAAGTAATAAGCGGACTGAAGCTGATAGTCTGATAATCCAAGCTGTAGATGTTTTCACTGGTTAATAGCTCGGTGGGGTTATCAGGATTAGGGTAAGCTGGGTAGCTTCTATAAACTTGATTACCAGTTTTCTGATAATGAAATTGAGCACTCAAACGAATGCTTTTGGTTAATTCACCGCCTATGGAAGCGCCTAGCTGAAGACCACCAGCGGTTTGGATTTCGTCAAAAATGAAATTTGTAAAAAAGATTTGATCTTCCACAAGGAGATAACTGGAAGTTGGCATTCCTAACCCGTATCCCGCTTCAATTTTAAGACGAATGGGAGACTGTGCGAGGGTGTTAAAACTTAAAGTAAGGGCAATAATAAAGAGAGGTTTGTTGAGCGAGTAGATTAATTTGTTCATTGTATAAGGCATTGGTTCATAATAACTTACTGTTCTAATTAAAGTGGTTTTGTGAATTAATTAGCAGCGTCGTTGCCAAATGTAAAGAGGTGTTTGCGAGATAACAAACCTAAGCTTCCAGATAAGTGTTTAAATACTAATGGATAAGTTGAAGCTCAATGCAAGAACGATAAGGTTGAAAAAAACCACTAAGCGAATCTCATTTAGTATCCTTAGCTCGTAATTTGTTCAAGTGTTTTTCCTGGCTAATTTCCCGATAGGCATCTCCTGCAGCCCAGTACTGGAACTTACCTGTGCTAACCATCCATTCGGATTTGATAAGCTCCTGTATTTCTCCGTTCAGGTAAAGACTGCGTTTACCAATAGTGCGCAAGGCCCATGAAATCGCTTTACGAACGAAGTTTCTCTCGTCAAAAATATATTCTTTCAGGAGTGGGTAGAATTTCACTAATTCCTGATCTGGCATTTTTTTATGATGTAAAGCAATAGCTACAATCATAACTATGCCTGCACGACGCTGATATTCTCCCTCAGCTTGGGTCCACAGAAAAGGCAAATCATGAGCAAAATGGCTTTTAACAAATAAGCTGGTGCAAAATTGATCAACCAAATCCCAACTGTCGAACTCTTGCCAGTAAATTTCTGCTTGCGTAAGACTAAGCTCCTTTGGGTCGTCAATAAAAGCGGCCGCCAGTCTAGCTTCATGAATAGGCATTCGATAAAGCTCTTGTGCCAAGCGGGGATTATTTTTATAAGGCTTAGCCGCTGCACGTATCTGCGGTAAGCGCAAACCCATTGCTTGCTTATTAGGAATGCCGTAACGCTGTAAGCCAGCAGCAAAATCAGGGTCTGCCAGAGGTAAAAGCGATTCTATAAAATTATCACCTGTCAATTTAAAGCAATCTATTACTTATGTCTGCTGGTGCTAATTCTTGCGCTTCCTTTCTAGCTTCAAAAAGACGCGCACTATGCTCGCCTTTCAGTAATATATGCTTTCCTTCCACTCTTAACCAACTTCCTTCGCGCAGGCCAATAACCTTTTGAGCGTTTTGACAGTGAAACTCATTAATACGGGTTTCACGACTTTCGCCTTGATGCTTAGAATCTAGATCCGGATCTAAATAGTGCGGATTAATATTGAAGGGTAAAAATTGCAGTGCTTCAAAAGTAGGAGGATAAACAATAGGCATGTCATTAGTGGTGCCAATGCTTAGGCCAGTAATATTGCTGCCCGCGCTGCTACCCATATAGGGAGTGCCTTTAGAAACGGCATCGCGTAATGGGCCAATAAGACCTTGCTCATACAATGTTTTTAGCAATAAAAAAGTGTTGCCTCCCCCAGTAAAAATGGCTTGCGCTTGGGCAATTGCCTCAGGGGCAGATGGGTATTCATGCAAGCCTTTAACTTGAATGCCAAAATCCTTTAATGCTTCTTTAGGGTAGCTGGTATATTCATCGTAAGAAATCCCACCTGGCTGAGCGTAAGGTATAAAGAGCAGTTCCGTTTGATCGCCCAAGAAATCCTTTACCTCTTCAGCAATGTATTCCATATAGGCCGAGCCGTGAATTTTGCTGGTAGAAATAATTAGCAAACGACTATTATTATTGGGTAGAGCGGGTGAGGAGTTCATAATGCTATTGGCTTTTTTGGCCAATCCTGAGTTTTATTATTGACGTGCCGCGAAGTTAAGGATTCGCGGGCATTTAAGAGGGTTCCTAGCTTAATCGAAATTCTAATTTTTGCTTTTTTCGTTTTAGAAAAAATCAGAGGCAATGGTTTGAGGCCAAATCCGTCTTAGGTTTTACTTCTAGTCCTCTTTAAATTGTAAAAGGCTGGTGTAGATTCCCATATTGGTCCCATAAATGGCCGTCCAAATAGGACGAACCATACCATTGTGCGCGCTAATATGATTGTAATCGCCAAAGAAAATCTGGGGTATGGTTTTAAAAGTTTCCTCATTTATTTTTTCATTCTGCCAAGTTTGCCCGCCATCTTTACTCGAAGCTAGATAAACATCTGTGGCCAGTGGGTCCTCTAAACCACGGCGATCGTAAAACACCGTATATAAATTACCATTGCTTTGATCGACGGCCAGCCAGGTGAAAAATTGATCGGCACTGTCTAAATCGTCGTTTATTTTTTGCGCCTCCGTCCAGGTGTCACCGCCGTCATCGCTACTAATAATCCAAACATCATAGTTGCCATTTCTATCATCTACCCAGTTGATATAAATTCTACCAGCATATTCACTTTCGCTCAAATCGCACACCGTAACGGGCATGCCATTTGCACGTGATACGCCAAATACATCGATGTCCCAACCGCCAGGTTGCTCGGCAACTACCAAATCTTTTTCCAACCAAGTCTTACCGCCGTCGCTAGATCGGTCGAAGTAAAGTTTTTCATTTAGGGCCCAAGAAACATATATGGTTCCATCGGGACCAACTGCTGGAACGGCTCCTTCAGTGGTGCCATCATCGTCGAGGCAATTGCCTGAAATTTGGTTAACCTGCAGCGCTTCCGACCAAGTTTCACCGCCGTCGCTCGATTTAGAAAAGAGAATATTGCTCAAGGCAGATGAGTCTTCACTGCCATAATCGTCAAATTGGGTCCAAGTGGTGTAGATATTATTATTGCTAGGGTCCAAAGCTGCCCAATGTTTATCCTGATCTTTCGGGTGATTCATGCCCATAAAGGAACCTTCGCTCCAAGTTTTACCACCATCGGTACTTTTTTGGGCGACAATGCGATCGAGGATTTCCTCACTTTTCCAATTTTTCCCTGTCGGATCCGAAAGGTGGAAATAATAGTGGTTTCCTGCCGTATCGCTTAATAATACAGGGTCTCCCCAAACGCCATAGGGTGATTTCAACTGGTCTTCTTGCCAAGTTTTCCCGCTGTCGTTAGAATAGAATACCTTATCTAAAATGCAGGCAGCAACTAGATTTGCAGGGTTTTTAGGATTAATGGTAATACTCGGTTCGCAGTAGCCACGCGCTTCCAAAATACTGCTTTCTCCAATTAATATATTTTGCGCTTGCAGACCCAAACTGCAAAGTAATAAGGCGAGAATTTTTTTCATTGTTTTGCTTTTCGCAGATGCGATTAATTATTTTTTTCGAATACACATGAGGCCATCTCGCAAGGGCAAGAGTAAGTTTTCAACTCTTTCATCCTCTTGCACAAATCGGTTAAACTCGATCAGGGCCAAGGTGCTTTCATCGCGGGGATCGGGTTCTTTTAAAACTTTACCGCTCCAAAGTACATTGTCGGCTAAAATTACGGCACCACTTTTTAATGAAGGAATTAACTTCTCGTAATAATCGAGGTAGCGCGGTTTATCGGCATCTATGAAAATTAAATCCCAAGGCTCTTGCAGCTCATCGATAATTTCCAGAGCATCCCCAATATGCAATTCTAACTTATCTGCATAAGCGGAACGACTAAAGAAGGACTGCGTGAAACTTTCAAGCTCATCGTTAATTTCAATGGTATGCAATCTGCCCGAAGGAGCGAGACCTTCGGCCAAGCAAAGGGCGGAATAGCCCGTGTAGGTGCCAATTTCTAAAATTCGCTCGGGTCTTAAAATCTTACTTAAAAAGGTAAGATAGCGTCCTTGTAAAGGCCCACTTAACATACGCGGCTGCAGAATTTTCAGATGCGTTTGCCTATTTAATTCGGCTAAAAGATCGTCTTCTGGGTCGTGATGCTGACTGAGGTAACTTTCTAAATCGTCGGAGAGGAAATTCATGCGCTATTTATGTGGGGTTAAAATTAAGAATTAAGTGCTGAATGTCTAATTTCGTAGCATGATTACTATCCGTCCTTTTCGGGCCAGTAGGCCACCCCGCGATAAAGCTTATTTAGTTGCTACTCGATCGTATCATAGTTATACCGACGAAGAGCTGGATGATAAACTAAATAACAATCCTTTCACCTTTATGCACGTGATAAATCCTTCAACGGTGCGTAAAATGGTTTCTTCTAAAGAGAAGTTCGATTTAGTGAAGTCGGCTTATTTAGAGTGGTGTGAAGAGGGGATTTTCCATAAAGATAAAGAGGCGGCTTATTATCTCTACAGCCAAGTGAAGGATGGCAATGAGTACATTGGAATAATTGCGGCGGTAAGTGTAAATGATTATATCGAAGGGCGCATAAAGAAGCATGAAAACACTTTAAGTGTGCGCGAAGAAATGTTTACCGATTATTTGGAACACACAGCCTTTAATGCGGAGCCAGTTCTTTTGGTTTACCAGGATAGCTTTAAATTAAATCAGCTTTTTGCTCGCTATGAAGAATTACGAGCCGAATACGAATTTACCAGCACCGATAAGGTATACCATCGTTTATGGCCTATAACCGAAGCCAGCGATTGTGCGGTAATAACCGCGGTTTTTAAGGAGCAGGAAGCTTTATATATTGCCGATGGTCATCATCGTTCGGCCAGTTCGGCTTTACTAGCAAATCGCTTGGAAGAAAGAGGGGTGGAAGGTGATTTACACCAATACTTCATGGCCTTTTTAATTGGGGAGGAACAAATGAAGATTTACGACTTTAATCGTTTAGTGATTAATGATAGCGGTAAATCGAAAGAGCAAGTGCTAAGAGAATTAAACCGAGTTTTTCATATTGAACCCAAGGGAAGCGAAACTTTTCATCCACAGAAGTTACATGAAATGGGTATGTATATGCAAGGGGAGTGGTTTAAGCTAAGTCCTAAAATGGGGAGCTTTGATCCGGGTGATGCGGTCGGGCATTTAGATGCGGAAATTTTGAGTCGCAATATTTTAGCACCAATTTTTAATATCGCCGACCTTAAATCAGACGATCGGGTGGATTTTGTGCCCGGCATTCACGGATTAGAGAAATTAGAAAAAGCAGTAGATTCAGGCGCTTACCATCTTGCTTTTAGCCTTTTTCCGGTGAGTATGGAACAAATAAAAGAGGTGAGCGATAAAGGTAAAATCATGCCTCCTAAAAGCACCTATATCGAACCGAAGCTACGCAGTGGTTTGGTGATTTACGATTTAATGGAGTAAACCCGGCCTTCTTTTTCTGCTTTTTGATCCATGGAGCGGCCAATTAAAATGCCGATTAGCATTCCGATGGGCATGCCTAAACCTAAAAAAGCCACGGATCCTAAAGCGACCCCAATACCTGCACCGAGTCCCACGCCAATGCCGCCAACCCCTACGGCCATCCAAACATCACGGTTGTAATTCTTGCGGAATAACTGGTCGTTTTTAACTAAAGATTGTTGCAGGGCTAGGTTGGCTTTTTGCAGAGTTTTCAAAGCCTCTTTGGCCTCATTAGAATCTGCGTGCAATTTATTGTAAGTGGCAATGGTGCTTAAACTCGTTTCGCTTAGATCGAATGGCTCGATTGACTTTAAAACGGCTTGCCAAGCTTGGGCTGCTTTGCTATACTTGGCATCACCTTCGAATGCGCTATTAAATTCGAACTCCATACTCGATATTTTAAAAAGGCCAATTTTCAATACACATAATAAGAGCTAAGCCAAAAGCACTGCCTGAAACAAAGAGATTCCAATCTCTAATTTTCTTATTTAAGATGAAACCGTAAATCCCCATAAAAATAAGCATCACAAAAACAACTAATAACTGCGCCAGCTCGATGCCGAGATTGAAGGGAAGAAGGGCTTGCCAATAGTTGCTTTCGCCCATCACCAGCATATCGTAGTAATTGGAAAAACCCAAGCCGTGAATTAAACCGAAGCTTAAGGCAATCCAATATTTGAAATTGCTTTTTTGGTTTTGCCCAAATTTAGAAAGGTTGAGTAGCGCAGTAAACACAATGGTTAAAGGAATAAGGAATTCGATAAAACCTTGATCAATATTTACCACATTAAGGGCACCAAGACTGAGAGTTATGGAATGCCCAATCGTGAAAAAGGAAACGGCAATTACTACCTTAAGCCAGTTTTTAGTTTGGTATACGGCCATTAAGGCGATAAGAAATAGAATATGGTCAAGCGCTGCTAAGCTGATAATGTGTTCGTAACCTAAACGCAGATAATTAGTAAATGGATGCATTATTTAAATTCTAGTATCTGTGTGTTTTTTTGAGGCGAAAGGAATGCTGAGCGAAGCACCGAGCCGCACTGAACATTTACAATATTGCTTTGGTCTTCAAAGCTATCGAAAAAAAGAAGGTTGTAAACCTCTAATGTGGCGGGCTCTTTCTCAAGCGGAAATTGCAGGTAAAGAAAACTTAAGTCATTCTCGATTTCCATTCCTACAAATTCGCCCCTAAGTATTTGGCCATCTTGGCGAAAGCCATAATGCTTTAATATGTATTTTGCTAAACGCTCATCATTTAGAGCGCTTTCTAAGCGATAGTCCACTCCAAAATCCTTTTGTAAGCTCATTTCTAAGTCATCGCTAAAGACACGAATGGTGCATTTAAGTAAGCCTTCTTCCCATTCCGCCTGGCTAATACTGACATGAAAATCATGCGCTGGTTTAAATAGACTGACTAAGATTATCCAAAAGATCCCCATCTCTTCATTTTTTACGAAAATACTTGCATTTCTTCGAATTGAAACTGGGCTGCACCATAAATTTGTGAAAAAGCTTTAGAAAAACAATTTGTATGTCTAATAACGATTTAATTATTCCGGAACGTAGTCGCGATATCGGGGACTTCATAGTGGGCCGCTTATTACCCTTTCGGAAGAAGCGTATGGTGGGCCCATTCATTTTTATAGATCATATGGGGCCAACCCAAATGGGGAATGGTAAATTTATGGACGTAGATCAGCATCCCCATATTGGATTAGCAACCTTGACCTATTTGCTGAGTGGTGAAATTGTCCATGCCGACAGTTTAGGGACTAATCAGCTAATACGCCCGGGATCGGTAAACTGGATGGTGGCCGGATCTGGCGTAAGCCATACCGAAAGAACACCTAACCATTTAAGGGAGGCTGATTCGTATGTGATGCATGGCTATCAAATTTGGGTGGCTTTACCAAAAGAGTTTGAAAAAGCAGATCCCTCTTTTCATCATTTTTCTGCGGCTGAATTACCACATTGGCAAGAAGGAGATTTAGATTTCAGTCTAATTGCGGGAGAAGCTTTTGGCAAGAAGTCGCCAGTGCCAGTGCATTCGCCTTTGTTTATGCTTGAGTTGAAAACCAATACGGCCAATCAAATTGATCTCAGCGGCAAGCTGAAAGGTGAGATTGGCATTTGTGTAGTAAAGGGAGCCATCCATGCCTGCGAGAATAGGGTGGAAGCGGGAAATTTATTAGTTTCAAAAGAGGAAGATGTTTGCAAGCTTTCGCTGGAAGCGGATAGTCATGTCATCTTCTTCGGGGGAGAAGCTTTGCCAGAAAAACGTCACATTTACTGGAACTTTGTAGCGTCCGAAGCCGAAACTATTGAAGAGGCAAAAGAGAAATGGGAAGCTTGGGATTGGCCTAAAGTTCCCAATGATGAAACTTACGTGCCTTTACCGGGAAAATAGTATTTAAAGATAAAAATCTTGGGTAAGCTTAGCATGCTGGGGATGACGGCTGCCATCCTCTAAATAAAGAATTAGTTCTTCTTTTTGGGTTTGGCTAGCTTGTCGGCTTAAACTAAATAAACAGCGTTTGGTTGGCGTATCCGCTTTAGATTTCACTTCGCAAAAACGGGAAAGGTAAAGTCCTTCCAGCTTAGCTAAGTCTATAAAGTTGCTTGCTTCAATGGGGGGCAGCACCAAATAGATGCTGCCTGCTTCTGTTAATAGCTGCCTCATCTGCTTAAGCAGAATGCCATGACTTAAACTCTTCTGCCTACGGGCATTATCGCGAGCGGGTCGATTGGTATTCTGGCCACTTTCAAAATAGGGAGGGTTGGAAGCTATGAGGTCGAAACGCTGCTTGTTATTCCATTGCGTAAAGTCCGCATGCATAAAGTTTACCCTATCCTTAAAAGGACTGTGAGTGTGGTTCTCAAGACTTTCCTCAAATGAAGCGAAGTCTAATTCAATGCCTAAAACTTGCGCTTGGGGGAACTTCTGAGCCATCATAAAAGCTAATACACCGCAGCCGCTACCAATATCTAAAATCGTATCGGCTTTTTCGGCTTTAAGCCAAGATCCCAATATAACCGAGTCGGTACCAATTTTTTGAGCACTGCGAGAATGAGCTAAACTGAATTGCTTGAAGTGAAAAGGTTTTTGTGTAGCCATTTTACTGGAAGTAAAAGATGGGCTTCCCTTTTAGGAATAGATATCTATAAGTCCTTCGGGTAGCTGAAGGTGAATTTCCTTCTTAACACGATCGATGCTTTCAATAAAGTCATCAATGGCAGGAACTAAAATTTCTTTTTGTTCGGCATTAATAATCTTAAAA
>TARA_R110002050_G_scaffold186558_2_pt1 | contig 12824 bp, 12 predicted proteins | sample TARA_R110002050 | Tara Oceans TARA_R110002050 (sample SAMEA4396988) | marine metagenome | biome: Polar Biome; feature: [DCM] deep chlorophyll maximum layer (ENVO:01000326); material: water (ENVO:00002006), including particulate matter (ENVO:01000060) such as... | depth 25 m
GAGCTAATAAAATTTTGGTAATTCCTTAGTACTGTCACCCAGCCAATTATATTAATGATCAAGAATAGAAAAACAGCAATATAGATAACGATTCTCGAGTCAATAAAAACGTAGGTTAAAAGAATATTTGCAATAAAAAGAACAATGCTTGAATAATTAAGATAGGTTAATTTCCTAAAAACCAGTTCGTTGAAAATATCATAAGAATTAAATATAAAACCGTTGATCAATTGCGCCATAGTTTTTATACTTAAGAATAGGAAAACACCTGCAAGCAATAACGGAAAAATAAAGGGATTTTTGACCTGAGAAGTAGGCATATATATACGCCAAATAAAAATTATAAATAGTGTAGTATTTATAATTTGAAAAATGCTTAACAGTATATGGAACCAATTGAATAGTTTCTCTTTCTTGGTGTACATGGTTATGTACTTGTTGTTAAATGGTAGAATTATAAAACTAAAAAAGCGGGAATAATAGATGCTTTTTGCAATTAATGGAAACAGAAGACTTACCATTAATGTTATGGTAATCCAATCGTTTTGAGAGAATGTTCTGGCAATAGGTTCCATTATTTGATTGGAATTGGTTTTCCGTTTAAGCCAAAATAGAGATGGTTCTCAGAAATGACTACCCTAAAGTAACCTATGTTTTCCATTTTAGTTTTTGGTAAGTGAAATGTAAAATTAGTAGTGTCCTGTTGTTTTAGTATTGTGGTATTTGGATCTACAGCTTCAAGCACTATTTTTAAAGTTTCCTTTGGCATTTTGTAATTATCCAAGTAGGTGATTGCAAATTTCAGTTTGCTCAATTCGATGGGCTCTTTATAGGGGTTAAAAACCTTTAGCTTAATATTTTTATCCGAATTTAAAGTTTCTTCGGTGTCTTCCACTATACATTCAACCTTTCGAAAAGATTGAAAATTTGGTATATACTTTCCTTTATATAGTCCACCATCTTCCCTTTGATAAGAAAATGAGTTGTCGTTAATATATTTTGAAATGTAAGCAATATCTTTGCCTCGTATCTTCTCTTCCGAATTATCTATTGAATACTGATTTTTACGGTACATATAATTATTCAAAGAAAATGTTGGTGTGCCATTGGTGTAGAAAGAATACATCGGGGCATTTCTATAAGAATTTTCAAACACAACAGGTATTTTTCCAACTTCATCTTCAATCGCCTGGGCCCATTCTTTATTGCCGTGCGTTTCATAATAGAAATTAAAAAGAAGAGGTTGATAGGAGAGCCCCATTCTTAGATAGATGATAATTATCGTATTTATAAGCCCTAGCCTAAAAATCCATGTTAATGCTTGTTTGTTCTGAAGCATGTAATTAAAGGTGATCATGACCAAGGGAATACAAATGATAATAATCCACTGTGTCTGTACTCTTCTATTAAAACTAGAAACAAAGAAAAATAGAATTACACCATAGGTGAGGTAGATAAGTGCTTTTGTAAATAAATCATTGCCTTTAGTTTTAAAAAGAGCCTTGTAAATAAAGGGAAAGGTAAGGCCGAAAACAGCTACTAGATTCACGAAAAAACCTAAGGTATATTTCTCAAAGCTATAAGCGCCATTGGGTCTTTCGTATAGATGATATTTAATGGATACAAGGTCATTTTCATATAACCAATAAAAATGAGGAGTATAAGAAAGAAGGGCTACGAAAACGGCAAGCCAAGCATATTTGTTTTTTACTAATTTTAGATTTGAAAGTAGAACAAAGAAAATTACAAGTACAGCATGATACTTACTGTACATTAACGCTGCCATAAATACACCCAGCAATATTGAGAGACCTACTGTTGGTTTTTTGATAAAATGCTTGTAGGTCAATAAAAAACAACTTGTAAAAAACAGAAGGGGCGTATCGGGTAATGTAAAGAACCCATAAGCATTTAAAAGTGTCATAGAAAAAACCAACACAAAAAAATGTTTTATATAATCGTTCTTTTTGGGGTTGTCAATCATTAGCCAAAGCAAAATGATATTAATGGCAGATAGAACACAGCTCATAAACCGAACCCCTAGTTCACCATTAAAAAAGTAGCTACTTATTTTAATCAATAAGGCGACCATTGGTGGGTGGTCAAAATAACCCCAAGCCATGTTTTGGCTGTAATACCAGTAGTAAGCTTCGTCAAAAATGAGTTGCGTAAAACTAGATTGAATGACATTAAGAATGAAAATAGCAGCTAGAAAAAAATAGAACTGCTTTGGAATTTTAGTTAACATTCGCATAGGATACTTGATGGCAAAATTACAAATTTAAGGTTAGTTACATAGTTTAAAAATTTCATAAAGGTATTATAGCACGTTTTAAGACGATCTTTAAAACCTTACTTTTGTCGAAATACTTTTTTAAGATATATGGCCAGTAGTATTGTAATCATACCTACCTATAACGAAATTGAGAATATTGAGGCCATTATTAGGGCAGTGTTTGATTTGCAGAAAGAATTTCATGTTCTTATTGTCGATGATAATTCTCCCGATAGAACAGGCGAATGTGTAAAAAAACTTCAAGGAGAATTTGAAGGAAAACTTTTTTTAGAGACAAGGACTGAAAAATCAGGACTAGGCACGGCTTACATTCATGGTTTTAAGTGGGCTATAGCGAAAGGTTATGACTACATTTTTGAAATGGATGCGGATTTCTCTCATACTCCTTCAGATTTGATTAGACTGCAAAAGGCTTGTTTAAATGGTGCAGATGTTGCTGTAGGTTCTAGATATAAAAAAGGAGTGAACGTAGTAAATTGGCCATTGTATAGGGTGTTGTTGTCTTACGGTGCTTCAATCTATGTTAAACTTGTTACCGGTATGCGGGTGCATGATCCAACCGCTGGTTTTGTATGTTATAAAAGAGAGGTATTGGAGGCTATTGATTTAGATTCTGTTCGTTTTGTGGGCTATGCTTTTCAAATAGAAATGAAGTTTAGAGCCTATTTGAAAAAGTTTAAAATAGAAGAAGTTTCCATTATTTTTAGAGATCGCGTTTTGGGTAAATCGAAAATGAGTTCTTCAATAATAAGTGAAGCAATTTGGGGTGTCTTTGTAATGAAAATGAGAAGTCTATTTCTAAGGAATAAATTTTAATTATGGGTAAGATTCTATTAAAAAACGGTGTTATTGTTAATGAGGGAGTCATTCAAGAGAATGATATTCTAATAGAAGATGATTTAATTGTAAAAATAGCTAAAGATATTACTGATGCCGATGCAACGGTAATTGATGTAAAAGGTATGCACATTTTACCTGGTATTATCGATGACCAAGTTCATTTTAGAGAACCGGGCCTTACTCATAAGGGCACTATAGCAACAGAAAGTAGGGCAGCGCTTGCAGGTGGTATAACTACTTTTATGGAGCAGCCAAACACAACGCCACAAACAACTACATTGGAAAAACTTGAAGAAAAGTTTGCAATGGCTGCGAATTCAGCTTTTGCAAATTATTCATTTCTATTTGGTGGTACCAATGATAATCTTGAAGAATTAAAAAGACTGGATAAGAATGCATGTTCAGGTATCAAATTATTTCTAGGATCATCAACAGGCAATATGTTGGTAGATGACGAGAAGGTGATAGAGAGTATTTTCAGTAATACAGAAATGGTGATATCTACACATTGCGAAGATGAAACTACTATTCGTGAGAACCTGGCCAAATACAAAGAACAGTACGGAGATGATATTCCAATAAAGTATCATCCAATTATTAGAAGTGAAGAAGCGTGTTTTCTGTCATCATCTCGGGCAATTGCCTTAGCAAAGAAAACCGGCGCTAGGTTACATGTATTTCATGTGTCGACGGGTAAGGAGACTAATTTATTTCGAAATGACATTCCGTTAGAACAAAAGAAGATAACTGCTGAGGTGTGTATTCACCATTTGTGGTTTTCAGATGCTGATTATGCTGATAAAGGAACCTTAATTAAATGGAACCCTGCCGTGAAGACTCCAAAAGACCGAGAACAATTGTGGGATGCCTTATTAGATGATAGAATTGATGTCATTGCAACAGATCATGCTCCTCATTTATTAGAAGAGAAAAACAATGTATATACGAAAGCACCATCTGGCGGACCGTTAGTGCAGCATGCGCTTCCGGCTATGTTAGAAAAGGTGAAAGAAGGTAGAATAAGGTTGGAGAAAATTGTACAGAAAATGTGTCATAATCCAGCGATATTATTTCAGATTAAGAAAAGAGGATTTATTCGTGAAGGGTATTACGCCGATTTGGTTGTGGTCGATTTGAATAACTCGTGGACAGTTACGAAAGAGAATATTGCTTATAAATGTAAATGGTCTCCATTTGAAGATGTCACCTTTTCTACAAAAGTAGTTCATACTTTCATAAACGGACACTTAGGATATACCAACGGTGAATTCTCGGAAACTAGAAATGCTAAAAGACTAACTTTTAATAGACCATGAGGTATAGTTTAAGTGTCATGTTAGTTATGTTGTTGCTTTTTTCATGTGCAGAAGAGTTGATTGAGAAGCCTGAGAATTTAATACCTCAAGACAAAATGGTATTAATTTTTAAGGAAATGGCTATTGTCAATGCTGCAAAAGGAACCAATATTGGTAAATTAAAAGATAACGGTATTGAGCCAACTTCCTATATATTCGAAAAATTTGAGATTGACAGTGCTCAGTTTGTAGATAGCGATCGCTATTATGCGTCAAAACCATTGTTATATGAAACGATGTATAAAGATGTTGAAGCCAAGTTGGAAAATCAGCGCATACAATTAGAGGCAATGAAAAAAGAAAAGGATAGTATTAGCCTTTTGAAAAAAACATCAAAGAAAGATTTAAAAGTAATTGACAAGGTTACTGATTCCCTCTAAGAGTGTTCTTCAGTAAATAGTTTAGCAGAAAATGTTATTATTTCTTCTAACGGCTCAAACTCAAATTTTAATGCGTTTTTTAATTTCGAATTGTCGAATTTGGTAGGGTGCTGTAGACCGTAAATTGTACTATTCGTTATCCTTCTAGCTTTTCCTGTAACGATGTTCCTTATTTGGTCACCAAATTTCCCTAATTGAAGTTGCCACATTTTTAGTTCTTTGTTAGGTGCTTTCTTTCCCATCGTAGAGGCTATATGTCTCAATATTTCTTTAAAAGATAGATTTTTGGCAACCAAAATAAAACGTTCTCCTGTAATTTTCGAATTCATAAGATCGACCATTGAACGGGTTACATCAGAGACAGTAATAAAGCCTGAACCTCCTGGAGGATAAAATGGATACCCTTTAAATGCTGTCTTAAAAAATGTACCACTACCATTTTCCCAAAAGCCCGGTCCTAAAATAACTCCGGGATTAACGATAACTATTTGCAGCTGTTCTTGGGCGCCGCGCCAAACTTCCATTTCTGCGAGATGTTTGGTGATTGCATACGGGTTTGCGTTTTGCCTGCTCCATTCTGTTTCTTCCGTAGCTTTTTCATTTGAAATGGGTCGACCTATGGTGCCAATAGTACTTATGTGGCATAATTTCTTAACACCTACTGCAATACACATATTTACAATGTTGGCCGTTCCTTCTCTATTTATCCGTTCTAATAATTTAAAATCTGACGGATTAAAAGATATATAAGCTGCACAATGATATACGTAGGTTACTTGTATAAAAGCTGATTCTAAAGAAGGTATGTCTAAAATATCTCCTTTTACCCAATTAATTTTTTTAAAGAGTGTTTTTGCATTTGGGGAGTAATAGCCAAATATTTTTTTGACCTGTTCTAGTTTTTCATTAGTTCTATAAAGCGCACGAACCTCAATATTATCATTGACTAATTTCAGCAACAAATGTGACCCCACTAATCCTGTGCCTCCCGTAACTAATACCATGCTTCAAATTTAGGAAATACAGGTGGATAAATTCCTGCTTTAATCTACTGTGTTCTGGCAAGAATTCCATTTATATTTGCAATTCAATTAAAATAAAGGAAGAGATGACAAATTTTGTCAAGGAGTTACAATGGCGCGGAATGTTACATGATGCAATGCCAGGTACAGAAGAACATTTATTAGAAGAGATGCAATCGGCTTATGTGGGTATTGACCCAACGGCAGATTCTTTACATATTGGTCATTTGGTTGGTGTAATGATGTTACGCCACTTTCAATTGTCGGGTCATAAGCCATATGCGCTTATTGGCGGTGCTACGGGTATGATAGGTGATCCATCGGGTAAGTCTGCAGAACGTAATTTACTTGATGAAAAAACTTTACGACATAATGAGAATGCATTGAAGGAGCAGTTATCTCGTTTTCTAGATTTTACGGTTGATGGTGAAAATGCAGCGGTTTTGGTCAATAATTACGACTGGATGAAGAATTTCTCTTTTTTGGATTTCATTAGGGATGTGGGTAAACACATAACCGTCAATTATATGATGTCTAAAGATTCTGTAAAAAAACGACTTTCTGCGGAAGCAAAAGAGGGTATGTCTTTTACTGAATTTACGTATCAATTGGTGCAAGGGTATGACTTTCTTCATTTATACAGAGAATATAATTGCAGCCTTCAAATGGGAGGTAGCGACCAATGGGGTAATATTACTACGGGTACTGAATTAATTCGGAGAATTGCGGGCGGTAAAGGTTATGCGCTTACCTGTCCGTTAATTACTAAGGCCGATGGTACCAAATTCGGTAAGACCGAAGGCGGAAATATTTGGCTTGATGCCGAACGAACCTCTCCATATAAATTCTACCAATATTGGTTGAATACTTCGGATGAGGATGCCGAAAAATATATTAAGATATTTACGTTTTTAGGTCAGCAAGAAATAGAAGATTTAACGAAACAGCATAAAGAAGCCCCGCATTTACGATTGTTACAGAAACGATTGGCAGATGAGGTTACCGTAATGGTTCATTCTCAAGATGATTTGGATAATGCGGTGCGTGCCAGTGAAATTTTATTCGGTAAGTCTACAGCATCGGATTTGAAAGGATTGAACGAAAAAACATTCTTGGAGATTTTTGAAGGTGTACCACAAGCTGAACTTTCTAAATCTGAATTAGCCGATGGTTTGGATATGATAGGGGCATTAGCTGCAAAAACCAAGTTTTTAGGCTCTAATGGTGAAGCTAGAAGAGAGTTAAAGCAAAATTCCATTTCAGTAAATAAAGAGAAGGTAAAGGAAGACTTTTTAATTACTGCCGATGATTTGATTAATGATAAGTTTGTGTTACTACAACGTGGTAAGAAAAACTATTTTGTATTAGTTTTTAGCTAGAATAAGCAAACATCACCGCATTGAAAAATCCTATTTGAAGGGTTTAGATATGAAGTTTAGATTTTTGGTTGTTTTGCCATTATTTTTTTTGGCGTGTGATCCAGAAGGTGAACCTGCTATTGCAGATGCTGCTTTAGAAGGTGAATGGGTACTCTCACAAGTGGTGTGTTATTGTAGTTTTGAACCAGATACAGATTTTACCCTCACCAAAGTTGTATTTGACACAGATAGAGATTTGGTGAAGGTAACCCATGACGGAGAGTATGCTTTTTTTAGGGAAACCGGCGAACATTTTTATGGTGGTCAAGGAGACCGATTAGGCTTTTCAGATAACTCGGTATATCGTTTTGATGTTGAAGGTTCATTGTTAACATTGACCTTTCAAGATAGTCCTGAAATTGCAGATGACGAGGTTACTTTTCTTTTTAAAAAGTGAAGATTAATGTATTTATCATGTAATGAGCTTTATTAAGAAATATTAAAGCCAATAATACGTTTACATGGTTAAACCCCCACGTTATGTTTAATAGATGTTTTTCGATATTTTGCCTAGTTACGCTATTTGTAAGTTGTGATAAGCTAGATGAATTAACCAAGTTTGATATGGAATATAGCCAACGAGCGACTATTCCTTCTTCGGTAGGTATAAATTTACCTTTTGATATTTTTACTCCCGAAATGGAGACGAATTCAGAGTCTAAGTTTGCAATAAACGACACTAGAAAAGACCTTATTGAAGAAATAAGTTTAACGGAATTGGAATTAGTTCTTATATCACCAGATACTGCTGATTTTAGCTTCCTAAATTCTATAGAAGTATTTATTTCTGCGGATGGATTAGAGGAAATTCAAATAGCGGCATTAAATGAAGTACCAGAAAATGTAGGAAATAGAATTACACTAAATACGTCAGATGCAGATTTGAGAGAATACATTAAGAAAGATGAATTTAGTTTACGCTTAAATACGGTTACCGATGAACTAATGAGTTCAGATCATGAATTAGAAGTGAATTCAATATTTTTTGTTGACGCTAAGATATTAGGGCTTTAGATTTCGGTGCAATTAAACGCAACGTTTTGGTCTTATTGTACCTTCATAATAGGTTTTAATCTTCGTATTATGAAAAAAATTACTGCTTTTATTCTAGTATTGTTATTGGTACTGTCATGTTCTAATGAAGATTACTTTGGGTTGGAGTCAACCGAATTTGTGTTAACTGAACAATAATGGGAATTGATTCAAATGACAGGGAACTATTAGGATTCAGAGACTACTGGTGATGACATGGCTTGGCAGGAATATTATATGTTCAGTCCTGCTGGTACATTCGTGAAATCTAGAGCGAGAGATGAAATAATCACAGAAGCCAATGGTACTTTTGAGGTTGTAGAATTTGAAAATGATTCAGAACAGTATTTACTCTTATCTTTTGAATCTGGTGAATAATTGGTAGGTAATTGTGGAGATGGGGTGAATGAATTGTTGGTTTACAAGTCGGCTACTAAAATCTCTAGTACCGGCAAGCCTGTCATGGACCGGGGTTAGATTTAAGCTTAGTAAAAACTAAAGAACCATTAAATTACAGCCTCTTATATCAGAATTATCAAATCTTCCGATGATTTCAAAAGTACCATCGTCATTAATTTTCCCTAAATCTTGTGTAGCAATAAACGAGCAAGAATTAATATTGGCTAGATCGATAACATTAACTCCGCCTGTTTTACCCTTTTTTTGAAAGGTAAGGGGGTCTTCGGTGTCGCGAACCAAAATCTTCATCCAAGTAGGGCAATCGAATATTCCGTTTCCTTTAGAATATCCTTGAGATAGTAATTCAGTCATACCATATTCCGAATGTATTTCGTTAACTCCAAAACCAGCAGTTAGCAATTGATGTAATTCTTGTCGTACAATCTCTTTACGGCGACCTTTCATACCGCCGGTCTCCATAACTATGGTATTCCTTAGTGACAGCTGATATTGTTCGGTAAACTCTAATAAGGCAAAGGAAACGCCAATGATTAAAATTTTGGTTTCCGTTTTTTGAAGTTCAAGTAAAAGTTGATATAGCTGCGCATATTCGTTTAAAAAAAATCCGCTTTTAGGGTGATTGGATTTTTTAATCAAATCTTCTACCATATAAATCAGGGAAGAGCCGGTACGTTCTAAATAAGAAGGCAAAAGGGCAACCACACAATAGTCTTTAATATCTCCGTAAAATTGGTTAAAAGCCTTTCTATAACTTTGTTCGTATAGGCTAAGGTCTGTAACGAAATGCTTGCTGGTTGCATTGCCAGTTGTTCCGCTGCTTGTAAAAATAATTTCTTCAGGCTTGGTGGAACTTACAACAATTTTCGATTTAAAAAACTCTATGGGTAAAAATGGTATTTGCTCTAAAGATTTGACTGTAGTGGGGTCAACATTTAAGTATTCGCAAAAAGTACGGTAAACACTGTTATTTACGTATTGAAACTTAAAAATAAGCAGTGCTTGAATTAGAAATTCATTCTCTGTACGTATATCAAAAATAGCATTTTGCTCCATGAATTTTTTCAGGTTGAAGCAAAGGTACTGAACCAATTTATTTTAATGGTTTGGTAACCAAATTTTAAAAAGGGGTATTATTTTACGACCAATTTTCGAGTAATCGATTTATCGTTCTCAGTTACTTGAACAACGTAAACGCCAGGTGACAACCGTGAAATGTTCATTGCTTTGCTCGATAATCTATCGGTTAGTACCAATTCGCCAAATACGTCATAGATTCTAACCTCTTTTAAGTTGTTCTTTTCTGTGGTAACATAGATGACATCTGCAAATGCAGGGTTCGGATACAATTTAAATCCGGCAATTTCATTTTTACGTAGGTTATTGATATCTATAGTGTCTTGGGCATAAATACCAATAGATAGAACCATAAATAGCAAAAAGTAGATTTTCTTCATTTCTAATTGATTTGGGATCAACGAGATAAAGGTACTTATAAGCTAAACTGGAGACCTGAAAATGTTGTGAAAGCTAAGATTTTGTAGGTCAATATGATACGTGCGGCCATTCATCGGAAATATATGTATTTAACCGGATGCTACAAAGTAATTGAGAGGTAAGGTAAATGAGTAATAGGCTACTTAACGATTAGTTTTCGAGTAGACATTTTGTCTTTTTCAAAAACACGTAATACATACACACCAGCATCTAAATCGGATAGATTCAGTTCTTTGCCCAATATGGTCGTTTTTAGTAGTAAAGTACCAAAAACATCGTAGATGAAAATTTCTTTGGGTGCGTTAAGATTTGTAGAAATATAGACTTTACCAGTAGTAACAGGGTTTGGGTACATACTTAAACCATCGATGTCTCCATTGCTTTTGGTACTTTGCCCATAGCTAAAGGAGATGAAAAGAAAAAAGATGATTAGGTAAAGGTGCTTCATACGCTACTACAATACAAATCGTATACCACAAATATAGGTATATTGATTCCTGAAAGTCAAGGTGGTAGGCCTAATCTTTTAAATTTTTCGATGAAATGCAAAAAAGCCCGAAATTTGCGGGCTTTTCCTTAATTCAATATACTATTTATTTAGTTTCCTGTTGCCCATGCAAAAGAAGTAACATCTACTTGTGTACCTGTATTGTATGGTCCGGCTGTTGTAGCAGCTGCACCATCAATTTGAACATTTGCCAAAGCACCGTTATCTTTCATGTCTATAAGTGTAGCATAACCTTCTAAATAAAGATTGGTAATGGTAGCACCAGATTCTTTTTTAAACTGAAGAGCTGTACCGTCTACCGTTGAGATTGCTGTTAGATTAACAAATTTTGGATTGTTGTTCAAACCATCACCTTCCAATGCGGTTGAAAATCCAGTACTAGAATGCAAAAGATAGGCATCGGTAAGAGTACCACTCCATCCTTCTGTCCAATCCACAGCATCATCTTCGTTATTTTCAGCATAGTAATTGGTAACACTTACGGTTCCGCCAAAAAATTCAACACCATCGTCCTTACCGTTAAGAATTGCAACATTTTCGATGGTAGTTCCAGAACCAACGGAGTATAAGGTTAGACCGTTATATTGCGACTCGGCATTGATTTGAGCACCTGCATAATTGATTACCAGGTAGTTGATCGATCCAGAAGAATCAGCATCATCATTGCCACCATAAAGTATACCACCTACTTCAGCTACAGCATCAACTCCTTCTGTAGTAATTGCATTGCCTGCAATTACCAAACCTCCCCAATCTCCAGGGCTTTCTCCGGTAGAAGTCATGATAACTGGATTACTCTCGGTACCTTGAATATCTATTTGAGCTCCTTTTTGAACAACTAAATACGTTTGGGTTGCATCACCTGATTCAACATCTGCAATCAATTTTGTACCTGCTGGTATGGTTAGTTTTGCTCCTGAATTTACACTAAAAGTGCTACTTAAATAGTAGGTTACAGCAGCATCCAATGTAAGATCAGAAGAAATACTACCTGATAAAATACTTGTGGTAACTTCTGTATTTGAATTAACCCAAGCAAAAATTGCGATATCTACAGATGGGGCAGCAATATATGTATTAGCTGGATCGGCATCTATACCATCAATTTTTATATTAGATAATGGACCATTGTCTTTCATGTCAATTGTGGTTTCATAACCTGCTAATGATAAACCGGTAATTGTTGCGCCTGATTCCTTTTTAAATTGTAATGCAGTACCACCAACCGATGAAACAGCAGTAAAATTGGTAAAGGTAGGATTGTTGTTGATGCCATCGCCTTCAGCAGCAGTTGAGAATCCTTCTTCGCTATGTAGCACATATGTATTCGTAATAGTACCGTTCCAACCTTCTGTCCAGTCAACAGCATCATCTTCGTTGTTTTCTAAATACATGTTGGTTACGCTCACGGTTCCACCAAAAAATTCAACTCCATCGTCAGTACCATTTAACATGGCCACATTTTCAATGGTTGTTCCTGAGCCAACTGCATATAATGTAAGACCATTATATTGTGATTCAGCATTTATTTGAGCACCTGCATAGTTGATTATTAAGTATTCAATAGATCCTGAATTGTCAGTATCAACAGATCCACCATACTTAACACCACCAACCTCAGCTGTAGCATCGACACCTTCTGTTGTGGTTGCGTTACCTGCGATAACCAAACCACCCCAGTCACCTGGAGATTCGTTAGAAGAAGTCATTGTTACAGGGGCAGAAGCAGTACCTTGAATATCGATCATTCCACCTTTTTGAACTACAATATATTTATCTGTCCCAGCTTGTGAAACAATTTTAGTGCCGGCGGGTATCGTCAAAGTTGCACCAGATTCAACACTAAAAGTTCCAGTTAAAGAATATTCTTTTGAACTATCTAAAGTTCTGTCCTCTGCTAAACTTCCGTTAAGATCTGTACTTTCTAATGGCGGGCAAGTATTACACGAAGTACCACCACAATCAACACCGGTTTCATCACCGTTTTGCTTACCATCGGTACAAGTTGCATCTGGTATTGGATCACCTCCATCATTATCGTCACCACTACAGCTAGCCA
>TARA_R110002050_G_scaffold847_3_pt1 | contig 12820 bp, 11 predicted proteins | sample TARA_R110002050 | Tara Oceans TARA_R110002050 (sample SAMEA4396988) | marine metagenome | biome: Polar Biome; feature: [DCM] deep chlorophyll maximum layer (ENVO:01000326); material: water (ENVO:00002006), including particulate matter (ENVO:01000060) such as... | depth 25 m
AAAAGCAAAATATCAAAGAACTAAATTGGGCCCTATTTGGATTGTCCTGGTCAACTTAATCTTTGTTGGGGGGATTTCTTTGGTGTGGAGCACCATTCAGCATGCCGATATTCGATCTATTTTACCCCGTTTCTTTTCTGGTTTTATAGTTTGGCAATTTTTGTCATCCTTTGTTCTGGAGGGATGTGAGGTTTTTACCGTAGAGAAAAAAATAATCTTTAATATTCCCATAGAAAAATTTACTTTTCTTCTTAAAAACGCTGTCACTCAAATTTTGATCCTTTTGCACAACCTTGCAGGGTTTTTTATTGTTATGACCCTTATGGGGAATTGGCCAAATTTTTACATGTTGTTATTCATCCCGGCGCTGATACTTACCTTGATCGCAGCAATCGGGATCAGTTTGATTTTAAGTTTTATTGCCGCAAGGTTTAGAGATATTTCCCCCTTGATCAGATCCTTAATGTCTGTCGGTATGTTGGTCACCCCTGTTTTGTGGGATGCCGCCCAATTTGGGACAAAATATTATTTAGTTTACATCAATCCTTTCGCCATTTTTCTTGATTTGCTTAGGAAGCCCTTACTTGGTCAGCCAATTGGAATGCTTGAATTATCCTTAGCTCTGACGCTTACTTTTGTGATTTCAGGTGTTGCCTTCATGTTATTTTCTAGGTTTCGGCACAGAATTATTTATTGGATATAATTAAATGTCAAAAATTACCTTAGATAAAGTTAACCTTCATTATCCTCTTTATGATCTTAGTGCAAATGATTTTCGCCTAAAGCTACTTAAGGCAGCGACTGGCGGTAAAATAGAATCTGGAAAAGATATCACAGTCCATGCCCTGAATAACATTTCTATAGAGTTTAACCATGGCGACCGTGTTGCCATTGTTGGGGGGAATGGGGCTGGTAAATCAACGTTTTTAAGAACGGTTGCTGGTATTTATGAACCGACCTCTGGTCAGATTAAAGTTGAGGGAAACCTATCAACTTTGCTGGATATTACATTGGGTATGAATGATGAATTATCCGGGATCCAAAATATTTTTTGCATGTCCTATATCTTAGGTAGAACCAAAAAACAAATTGAAGAACGCTTGACCGAGATCATAGAATTTTCTGAATTGGGGGAATTTATTAATTTGCCAGTACGCACGTATTCTTCTGGTATGCGTGTCCGGCTGGCTTTTTCAGTTATAAGTTTCTTAAGTTCAGATATCTTGATAATCGATGAATTTTTTGGGGCAGGGGATAAAGGGTTCATAGAAAAAGCCAGGGCCAAGATGATGGAACTTGTCACAAATTCCAGCATTCTTCTTTTCGTGTCCCACAGCAAAGAACTTGTTTATGAACTTTGTAATAAGATGCTTATCTTAGAAAAAGGCCAGGTTAAAGAATTTGGCGATATTAAGGATATTGGCCCAAAATATTTTAAAGAAAAAAAGGATAAAAATGAATCTTAAAGAGTTTTATAAATCAGAATTCAAAGAACACCAGGAAGTTCTGACCCAAACAGAAAAAAATTTGGAACAGGGTTTTTATGCCTTAGTTGACGCATCCGTCTCCGCAATTAAAAAAGGGGGGAAAATAATCCTTATGGGAAATGGGGGATCTGCCTCAGACGCGCAACATTTGGCAACAGAATTAACAGTCCGTTATAAAGAAAACCGGGCGGCTATTGCAGCCATTTCTTTAAGTACAGATACCTCTGCTTTGACAGCCATTGGAAATGATTTTGGGTTTGAATTTTTATTTTCCCGCCAGATTGAAGCCATCGCAAAACCGGAAGATTTTATTATTGGCATAACAACATCGGGGAAAAGCCCGAACGTTATCAAAGCTTTTGAACAAGCCGATAAAATGGGCATTCCGTACGGTGCTTTAACGGGCAAAGATGGTGGTGATATTAAAAATATTAAGGGCCCCTTGTTAATTGTTCCATCAAATACAACAGCCCGAATTCAAGAAATGCATATTATGCTGGGTCAGATGTTATGCAACGCCATTGAATATGAACTTGGTTTAATTTAATTAAAGTCAAAGTTTGCAATGACAAAGCCAGGGAAGTTACCCTGGCTTTTTTTCTGCTTAAAACATACAATAACTGGTAAGGGTTTATAAAATCCATTTCAAGGAAGGTAGTGAATTGTTTAATTTTAAATATTTCAAGAATTTGGTATTTCTGGCGATAGTAATCTTCTTTACTTCATGTAGTTCAGATAAGGATCGTCCCGAAAATTTTATTAATACATTATCGGAAGTATCCCTTAAAACAATTATTGATATTAGTCCAAATTCTGACAAAATTATTGTTAAAGGAATTGGCCCTTCTGTTATTCAAGACGTTAATAATGCCCAAAATTTTGAAACCATCCCCATTGAAATATCAATGTATAATAAAATGTGGTCGTGGAACCCGGATTATTTAATTATGACATTGGATAATCAGGGAAATGAAAATGATCAGATTTTTAGTTATAACCTTAAAACTAAAACTTTATTACCTCTAAGCCCTGCAGATTCAAAAAATGGGATGTTAACACTTTCCCATAAGCACCCTGATGATATTTTAATCCTTTCAAATAAACGAGATAAAAAATGGTTTGATATTTATAAGGTTAATATTAAAACAGGCAAATCCAAGATAGTTTATGAAAATAAACAGTTTAATGAATTTTTGGCGGAGGATGATTTAACTTTAAAAGCAGCTGTTCGGGAAAATGGGACAGAAGAAAAAGAAATTTGGATGAAGAAAAAGGACAAATGGACCAAACAATTCAGTTTTTCAAGTAAAGATACAGTTGATCTTATGCACGCACACGAAAATTATATTTATTTACTGGATAATCGGAGAAAGGACAAAAAGGCATTGGTGCAATGGAACACACTGGATAATTCATTCAATATAATTGCCCAAGATAATAAATCTGATATTACCCATGTTTTATTTGATAAAAAAACGGGCAATCCTACTTTCTACAGAACCAATTATCTGTTTCCAAAATGGAGGGCTGTTGAAGATAAATATGTAAAAGCTATCAAGAATCTTGAAGCCATAGAAAATGGCACTTTTGAATTGGGGGCCTGCAATGCAGATAAAACAAAATGTGTAGCCACTTATTTGCTTGAAAATAACTATAAGTTTTATCTTTATGATTTTGAAAAAAACAAAGCTTTATTTTTACTAAGTTCTTCGTGTTATTTAGATACGCTTTCTTCGTTGTTTTCAAAAACGTATCCCCTGGAAATCAAAGCACGTGATGGAACCATTTTACCCTCTTACCTAACAATTCCTAAAGAATCTGACCAACAAAATAAAGGGCGGACCAAAACACCCGTTCCTATGATTGTGACCATTCATGGGGGACCTTGGGAAAGGGATGAATGGGGGTTTTCCCCAATTATTCAGAAATATGCGGCTATGGGGTTTGCCGTATTACAAGTTAACTACCGTGGATCTGATGGCTTTGGGAAAGAATTTTTAAATCAAGGGCAAAAAGAACTGGGCAATAAAATGATTGATGACATTATTGATGGGGTTCAATGGGCCGTATCAAATAAGATAGCTGACCCTAAAAAAATTATTTTGTTGGGGGGAAGCTATGGAGGGTTCGCCGTTTACAGGTCACTGCAAAAAGCCCCCAATTTATTTGCTGGGGGCATTGTCTTGTCAGGATTTGGAGACTTAAAAGAATTTATTGAAAATATACCAACTTATTGGGAAGGGGTTAAAGGTAAGCTTCATGACCGTATTGGGAATCCCGAAACAGAGGAAAAATTACTGAAAAAACAATCGCCCTTAAGTTATGTAAATACAATAAAAAAACCTCTTCTGATTTTTCACGGACGAAACGATCCCCGGGTTTCTGCTGACGGAACCCGGAAAATGGTTAATAAACTTTTAGAAAATGGGGTTGATGTAACTTATGTGGAATTTCCAGATGAAGGGCATGCGATTTCTTTTGATTATAATGCAAACGCATATACATATTTGGTGGACAAGTTTTTATCAAAGTATACAGAAAATGATAAGTTGATAGGTCGTAATAAATACGTCTTGGAGAAAAGCACAGGGCAGATATATAAAAATGGCAAGTTTTATCCTTTGGCTTATTCCTTATGTCAGTGATTTATACACCCAAAAATAATTTCAAGGTAGCACCAAGAAAATTGTCTGGAAGATGGAAAGGGTTGAAACCCTTGATGAGGGTGGTGGGCACTACAGGGTTCGAACCTGTGACCCGCTGATTAAGAGTCAGCTGCTCTACCAACTGAGCTAAGTGCCCTCATGTATCAGAAATACTTAAACACTGGCCCTGTGTTATTGCACTCCTGACCTACATTACGTAGGTGTCGTCGATGATGTCTTGTGCCATCGTTAATTATTCCCGTTATAGTAAGTAAAAAATACTTAACATTGGCCCAGTGTTATTGCGCCATCATTTATTAATTTTACTATAAACTATTAGATTATTACCAAAAATTAAGGGCGCTGTCGATAAAAATTAATCATATCTGGGCAATTTAAATTCTTGATGAACATCAGCGTTTAATAAAAGACCGAATCCAAGTAAAAGGGTGATCAAGGATGTCCCCCCATAAGAAACCAAAGGCAAGGGAACGCCAACAACAGGGACCAACCCAATAACCATGGCAATGTTGATAAAGACATAAATAAATAAAGTCATGGTAATACCAAAAACCAAAAGTTGCCCAAATCGATTCCGGCAGCGAATGGCAATAACCAGGCAATAAAAAATTAATGTCATGTAAACAGTGATTAAGGCCAATGCTCCAATCAGACCAAATTCTTCACAGAACATTGTAAAGATAAAATCAGTTTGCTTTTCAGGTAAAAAATTTAAATGGCTTTGGGTACCTTTTAAAAATCCTTTCCCTGTTAACCCCCCTGACCCTAAGGCAATTTTGGATTGAAGAATATGATACCCTGCGCCCAAGGGATCTTGCTCTGGATTTAAAAAGGTCATGACACGATTTTTTTGATAGTCATGCAAAAAGTTCCAAGCAAAAGGAATGGATCCCAGGAAAGTTAACCCAGCAATAACAAAGTAACGGGCTTTGGCCCCAGCGGCAAAAATAATGCTGACCCCAATCATGACAAGCAACAAAGTTGTTCCCAGATCAGGTTGTTTTAAAACCAGAATAGAGGGGGCAACAATCAAAGCCAACGGGACCAACATAAATTTAAAGTGACGAACTTCTTCTGTCCCAAGCCGGTGGTAATAACAAGCAAGGGCAAGAACCAAACCAATTTTCATTAATTCAGAAGGCTGAATACGAAGAAAACCAATATCAATCCAACGCTGTGCCCCCATACCAACCATGCCAAAAACTTCAACAGCCACCAATAAAATAAATGATAGGCCATAAAAGGCATAAGCATAATTTAAGATTACTCTTAAATTTACGATGGCGACAAAAATCATTAATACAAATCCAATAAAGAACCTTATTATTTGAGGTTGCGCCCACGGTAAAAAAGATCCCCCACCGGCAGAATATAACAAAGCAAACCCAAGAAAGCTTAAGCTGGATATCATGATGATAAGAAAATAATTTAAGTTTTTTAACTTCTCAAAAACTTTTATATGTTCACTGTACATTGTCTTGAACTTTCTTTTGTTGTGCCTTTTCGATGTCTTCTTTTTCCATTAATTCTTGCGTTTTTGTCAGAATTTCTTTCCCCATAGGGGCGGCAAAAGAACTTCCAAATCCCAGATGCGCCCCAACAACTGCAACGGCAAAACGGGGGTTGTCAACGGGGGCGAACCCAACAAATAAAGAATGGTTCCTTAATTCCCAAGGCAGTTCACTTTCTTTGCGAACCCCTGATTCACGCTCTGCCATTGTGATGCGTCGAACTTGGGCGGTTCCTGTTTTCCCCCCCATTTGCCATTTCTTTTCTTTAATTCGGGATCGGTAAGATGTCCCGCTGGGACTGTTGACAGCATCGGATAACGCAGCCAACAAGAATTTCAAGTTCTTTTTAGATACATTAAGTGATTTCCCAGCGGGCACATTTTCTTTTTTGGCCAGGTGGGGTGTTATTTTCACCCCTCCATTTGCAATTTCTGCCATCATTAAAGCAAGTTGAATAGGGGTCATCAAAACATACCCTTGCCCAATAGATGTTAAGATCGTGTCGCCAGGATACCAAGGTAGTTTTTTCACACGTCTTTTCCATTCAGGACTGGCAATGAACCCACTTTGTTCATAAGGAATATCAATCCCTGTTTTGGTCCCAACCCCCAAATTCTGGGCGGTGGAAATAATTGGGCCTTCATCAATTTTCTTTGCTGTTTGATAGAAAAAGACATCGCATGATTTCATAATGGCCTGATGCATATCGACAGATCCATGCCCCCCCTTTTTCCAACAGTGAAATTTATGGCGTCCCATCATCATAAAACCAGGACAGAAATAATTTTCCTTTGGCGAAACGCCAACACCAAGGGCAGAAAGCGCGACGGCAATTTTAAAGGTAGAGGCCGGACTGTACTGACCAGATATAACTTTGTTTGTCATGGGGGCATACTTGTTATTAATTAAGCCATCCCATGTTTTTTGATCAATACCATTAAAGAACAGTTCAGGGTCATAACCTGGAACAGAGACTAAAGATAAAACTTCCCCTGTGTGAATATCTAAAACAATTGCGCTTACACTGTTATAAGGTTCCAGCAACTTAGATGTATAATCTTGCAAATCTTTATGAAGGGTTAGATGTAAATCTTTTCCAGGTATGGATGGGGTGTCTTTAAGTTCCCTAATAATTCGGCCATGCGCATTTACTTCTACTTCTTTTTGTCCAGCAATTCCTTGCAACGAAGCTTCGTATGATTTTTCAATTCCATTTTTCCCCACTTTTGCCCCAGGCAGCATAAGTGACTTATCTATTTTAGCTTCCTCATCTGATGGCGCCGCAATATACCCAAGGGCATGGGATGTATGTCGACCTAACGAATAATCTCGACCACGCCCTTCCTCTACGGACAACCCAGGCAGTTCCAGCATGTTTATTTCAATGGCTGAAAGCTGATCCCACGTTAGATCATCTTTAACAACAGTTGGCAGGAACCGGGGCTTTTGTTTTATCTTTTTTAATATTCTATCAATTTCATCTTGCGAAAGCGATAGGACAGAAGATACCTGTTGAAGTGTTTTCTTTATATCAGGGGAATCTTCTGGAATTAAAATCGTTCGGTAACTTATGGTATTTGTTGCAAGCGGTTTGCCATTTCTATCATAAATATGCCCCCTATTTGGAAGGGTCAGACGAACGCGTATTCTATTGTCATCAGACAAAGTTTTATATTGTTCAGAGTGCAAAACTTGAAGAACATACAGGCGCACAACAATGACAAACATCAAGACAAATTGGATAAATGCAATGATGGCAATTCTTTTCAAGAATTCATTTTTGCTTGTATGTTGCACGTTATTCGTCCTTAATCTTTTATCTTATTTAACAAATACGTTAACCATGGGTACAAAACCACACTTAAGGTATTTTCCAAGAATAGAGGGGTCGCATCTAACCAAGCCTGTGAAATAAGGCTGGCAATACCCCATTCAATGACCATTAATCCAAGAGATAAAAAGAATAAAACCATCCAGCTCATGAAAAAGGATGCGTTTAATAAGTATTGGCGTTGTCCAAGAACTGCCCCGTACAAAAATAAAAACTCTAAGGTGTTTTGCCCCAGATAAGTTCCCCCCAGGGCATCATCCAAAATACCTGCCAGAAATATACCAGGGACAGGAAGTAACTCTGCCCGGTGGATTGTCCAGTAATAAATCATTGGGAACGTTAAATTTGGCTCTAGGGGAAGTGCCCTAAAAACATGAAAACGATCAAGAATAACCGCTATGAAAATTGAAAATAAGGGAAAGCAATATTTTAAGAATAACTTATATCGAAGAAGCATATCATAAAACATGACTACTCCATCCGTATTAATCGATGATCCACAAGAGGCGTAACAAGGGTTACATGTGTTAATGCTTCTAAATCAACGTAAGGTTGGACTTTAATTGTGGCGCCATCAATTTCACTGATAATACCGACCGGTGTTGACGAAGCAAAGACACCGCCGCGGCCAGAAGTTTTGATCTTGTCCCCAACCTTTATTTTTGAAATTTGCTTTACATACTTAAGGATAGGGTGATCTGTATTATCCCCTGCCATAATGGCATGTTCATTTATACCTTCTATAATAACGGGAACGCGCGAATTTAAGTCAGTAATCAATAAAATTCTGGTGGAATGATCCCCCACATCAACTGTTCTGCCGACCAACCCGTCTTCAGTAAGAACAGGTTGTTGTTCTTCAACGCCATCTTTGGCCCCCGCATTTAAAAGGATGCTTTTGACAAAAGGGCGGCCTGGGTATGCGACGATACGGGCCGTAATATACGTACGGAACCTGTCAGGAACCATCTTCATTAGTTTCCTAAGTTTTTTGTTTTCGTCTTCCAAGCTTTTCAACCTGTTCACTTGGGTGTGTAGGGTGACATTTTCTGCTTCAAGATCATCCAAGACATGATAAGTGTAAACCCATTTATATATTTTGTTTTTGGTGGAAACCGTTAAGTCATAAGGAATTGACGCAACGGTCATAACAGGTGTTGTTAAGTCTGTCAGAAAAACCCTTACTTTTGTGGCAAAGGGAATATTGGCATAACTAAGGCCCAGGGTGAAAACAGAAATCAAGATAAAGACAAAAACTAAAAATAGTTTTCGGTATAAGTGAAAGGTCTGGTGTGCTCTCTTCAACCAAGGTCTTCTTCCGTACAGTCCAAACCCTGGTTTATTTGAGCGTCCAAACAATCATATTCTCCGGTTAATATTGGTTAATAAGAACGTTTTTCAAAGTCGACATGTGTTCTAAAGTATACCCCGTCCCAAGAACCACACAAGATAATGGATCTTCTGCAATGGAAACAGGAAGATTGGTTTCATTGCGAAGAACTTGATCTAAATCTTTCAAAAGGGCGCCCCCGCCTGTCAGCATAATGCCTTTATCAACAATATCGGATGATAATTCAGGGGGTGTGTTTTCCAAAGCCGTTTTAATCGCTTCAATAATTGTTGCGACGGGTTCAGCCAAACTTTCAGCGACATCCCTTGTTTTAATGGTAACTTCTTTTGGGATACCGTTAATAAGGTCGCGACCTTTAACTTTCATTTCTTTTTCATCTTGGGCTTTCATAGAGGCAGACCCAATTCCTTTTTTGATACGTTCGGCACTGGCCTCACCAATCAAAAGGTTATGCTTGCGACGCACATAAGAAATAATGGCATCATCCATTTTATCCCCACCAACGCGGACGGATCGGGCATAAACAATGCCTCCTAAGGAAATAATGGCAACTTCTGTTGTGCCCCCACCAATATCAACAACCATGGATCCAGTTGGTTCGGTGACAGGTAATCCCGCCCCAATGGCTGCCGCCATACTTTCTTCGATCAAAAAGACACGGCGCGCCCCAGCACTTTCAGCAGATTCTTGAATGGCACGACGTTCAACCGCAGTCGAACCGGATGGCACACAAATAATAATCTGGGGACGTGCAAATGTATGACGATTGTGAATTTTACGAATGAAGTGTTTGATCATTTCTTCAGCAATATCAAAGTCGGCGATAACACCATCTCTTAAAGGGCGAATGGCTTGGATATTTCCAGGCGTACGCCCAACCATCATCTTAGCTTCCTCCCCAACAGCAAGAACTTGCCTTTTACCATTTCCGCTTGCAATTGCAACAACAGAAGGTTCATCAAGAATGACGCCTTTGCCTTTTACATAAACCAATGTGTTGGCCGTCCCAAGGTCGATAGCCATATCTGATGAAAATAAGTTAAATAACTTTGAAAACATGGTGTTCCTTTTTTTTATTATGCTTACTATATTTATATCTTAAACAGGTGGGTTTGGCAAAGGGTGATTTTATGTTTCAAGGACTATTTAATCCATGAATCAGGTTTATGATATCATCGGCAAAAAGATAAAATTGAATATGTAGTTATCTCTATCCTTTGTATAAGCCTGCCGATGATGTTTATTTCCATCAAAAAAATCAATGCTTTTTAAGCCTTCCCCTTCAGTATAAAAAAAACCTTTATATCCAAGATTTTCCACCCACTTTATATCCTCTTCGATGGGCCTTTTTGTGTGGCGTTCTTCCATTTCTATAAGTATATTAGGCTTTTCGCGGCATACAGTTTGTTTTGCGCCTTCTAAAACTTCCCGTTCAAATCCTTCCACATCTATTTTTATAAACCCAATGTTTTTTAGAGAATAACTATCCAATGTTTTAGAATCAATCTCAATGGCAACGTAATTATCAGGAACTTTTTGATGGCTTAGGGACCCCCCTTGGTTAGAAACTCCCCTTTTTGATCTGGGAATTCTTAAAATGTCTTTACCATCTTTATTGGATAAAGCTACAAAAAAAGCTTCGGCTTTACCCGGCAAGCTCTTTTTTAAAAAGGCAAAAACTTTGGGGTTGGGTTCAAAGGCATAAACTTTTTTTGAAAGTTTGGCAAGGAAGTAAGTGTAAACTCCCTTATTGGCTCCAATATCAATGCTATTTTTTTTATTGCCTACCAGAGTATTTAAAATTCTTATTTCTTTTTCCCCTTTTTTATATTCTTTTGCAGACCTGTAAGCCATATATAAACGGGGAGGTACCAAGAAATACTTTAGTTTTTCTTCCAGACTTAAATTCAGTAAGTTTTTTCCCATCGAATTCTTTCTAATAATTATTTATGATAGTTGGTAACCTCTTTGGAAGATAACACTTTTTGTTTTAAACGAAAAGTCATAATTAACCCCGTTTCTTTTTGTGTTGAAAAAGAAACGGGGTTAATTTAATGTTATTTCTATATTGCTTTAATGATTTTATTTAAAAGCATGAAAGGTGGCATATTATTATGAGGACGACTTCCCCCTGCAGGTTCAGTAGATAAAGTTTGAAAATCCGTATGATTTTGAGCATTAGCTGGACGCCCACTCCTTACCGTGCTTTCCCCTGAGCCTGTCTTGTACGAGTGACTATGGGCAGGCATCTCTGCCATGCTTAATGTATGTGTTTCCTCACCGCCTATGCTGCCTAGCTCTGCTTTGGATACTCTGGCAGCCAGGGTGCCCTCAACAAGATGGTCGCACCCAAAAACTGACCTTCCTCTTAAATCAGGTAAATTAAAAGTTGTAGAAGCATCACCACTTCCATAAGACTCTCCAAGCAAATCAAACAAGTCACTAAACTCTTCACGACTTACGGCTTGCCCATTGCAAAACAACCAACCCATTGGTTCTTTATCTCCAGCAAAATCTACTACACCCCCAATAGGGACACCTACCATGAAATGTTTAGGGTGTCTCCCGTGTTCGCTTGCCACCTCTGATGCTGCACCTTTTACAACAAATGGGACTAATAACAATAGTAAGAATAGTTTTTTATACATTACAAACCTCCATAAATTTTGACTATAATTAGTATCTAAATAAACCATAGTGCTGCATACAAAATTTATTCAAGTTCCTTTTTATTGTTTTTTCTAACATATACAGTTGGTTCATGAACAATATGTTAGCTGGGTGTGCTTAATGCCTGATATATTTTCTGATTCAATTTGTATAGCAGGATATTTCTGCTAAGATATAAAAATGAAATTAAGTGTCATTGCAAGCAATAGGCCTGCCTCGCAAGGGGCATTCAAGGCCATTAAAGAAAGATATAATCTGGTTTCCCCTGCAGATGCCGATGTTCTTGTCGTGCTGGGGGGCGACGGCTTTATGCTTAGGACGTTGCATGAACGAATTAATAGGCCCACCCCCATTTTTGGTATGAATTGCGGTAAAATTGGTTTTTTGCTGAATGAATTTAACTTAGATGATTTAGAAAATAGAATTAGACAAGCTGAACAAGTTATCTTGAAACCTCTGGAAATGAAGACGGAAAACATTCATGGAAAAGTTGAAAAAACTTATGCGATTAATGAAGTTTCGCTTTATCGTCACAGTTCCCAGGCGGCCCATCTTAAGATAAGTGTGGATAATCAAGAACGCCTTTCTGAGCTGGTTTGTGATGGCGTGTTGGTGGCAACACCCGCAGGAAGTACGGCTTATAACTTGTCAGCAAATGGGCCCATTATTCCAATAGGAAGCAATATTATGGCCCTGACACCCATTTGCGCCTTTCGTCCCAGGCGATGGAAGGGGGCTTTGTTACCCCATAATGCAAAGGTTCAAATCGAAGTTCTTGATCCAGAACGCCGACCTGTTGCAGCCGTTTCTGATTATTTGGAATTCAGCAAGGTTAAGAAAGTGGAAATTCAAGAAGCCCAGAACATAAAACTTCCCTTACTTTTTGACCCAGAACACAATCTGGAAAAACGTATTATTTCAGAGCAATTTTACACCTAATTATCCCTGATTATGTATCGCCCTTCTGGCGCTTGACACCAGGACCCAGTCCACCTTAGACATCTTTCTTCATTGTCATTTCGGACTTGATCCGAAATCCACACGCCACTTGACCCCCTCCAACATCGTCGCCCCGCACTTGATGCGGGGTCCAGGGCGGCATTCACCAGACACAACCCGCCTGCTTTTTAGTTGCCTCCTGATAAAAAAGAGGGGATGGGTAAAATTAACGGGAAATAGTATGTGTTTTACGCATGGGTAAATAAGTCAGTTATTTCAGTTAGTTATATTTATTACAGGCCTGTAACCCGCATTAATTGGTTAGGCGTGTTTTGCCTAAGCCATGCGCGCGTACGCACTTTTTT
>TARA_R110002050_G_scaffold93616_1_pt1 | contig 12805 bp, 5 predicted proteins | sample TARA_R110002050 | Tara Oceans TARA_R110002050 (sample SAMEA4396988) | marine metagenome | biome: Polar Biome; feature: [DCM] deep chlorophyll maximum layer (ENVO:01000326); material: water (ENVO:00002006), including particulate matter (ENVO:01000060) such as... | depth 25 m
TAACAATTCGGTCATTAATTCGGCTGCTTCGGGAATGCGGCCAAGCTCTATTAAGCTAACACTAAGGTTGTTCTTCAGCGCATTTAAGCTGCGTTGATCCCCTTCTGCAGAAGCAAGTTTTGCCGCTCTTTGATAGGTGTTATAGGCCGAATCGTACTGAGCGGTGAGGTAGTAGAAGTTGCCGAGCTGATGCTGGTAATAACGGTTGTTAAGGGCTATCTTATCCTGCTGAAGGCTATCTATGGCTGCTAACACTGCCGAATATTCCTCATCGCTGTAGCTAGATAGCCATTCGGATATGGAGTCGAGGTTTTGCACTCTATTATTTTGCGCATTCAGGCAAAGGGCGCCCAATAAACTTAAGCCAAAGAATATGGATTTTAGTTTAGTCATAGGCCTCTTGCTTAATAGCCAAACCAGCGCCAAAATTCACACTGATTAGTATTAAAGCCATTTGCAGGGATTCTCTTTTGGACGATCGTAAGGGCACGGAGCTGCTATCGAAAACGGCAGCGCTGAGGTAAAAGGAAAGGTAGTAAGCCAGGCCGCTTAAGGCAAATACAAGTAACATGTACCTGGGCTCAAGGCGGATGGATTTGATGCGATAAGCAGCTACGAAATAATAAGCAAAAGCCATTGATCCTAAGCCGGCGGCTTGTACTATTCGGTTGTGAATAGGGAAATAACTGAGCCAAGCGAAAAGTAAAAGCAAGGCGAAAAAAGTAAGCGCTAAAATGAACCAGTTAATGAGCTTATCCTTCAAGCTACCGTAGGTATTGAACCAAGCCATTGCAAATGAAAAAGACAGGGGCAAAGTCATCCATAAGTCGCCAAAATGGGCAATCCCCAAACCCAAAAGAATTATCAAGGTCCCCCAAATCATGCTCTGCTTTTGTGGATTCATTTTCATGTTTTTTGGTATAGAGGCAAAAGGTAGCGCTTGGTGTAAATAATAATTAGGCTCGTCATAGGAATGCCAATGAGGATGCCCAAATTCCCCAAAGTGAAAGTCCAAAAGCTCAAGGCCAACACCATAATTACTGGGTTCATGCCTATGTTTTTTTCCATAATGCGTGGAATAAGCAGAGCTTCTTCGAGAATACTGGCCAAAACAAAAACGCCGGTAGATATAGAGAAGAAAAATAAAAAGCTTTGAGCTTGTTCTACCGACAATACCACACAGCCCAAAGCTATGGGGATAAGCAGGAGGTAATGGAAGTAAGGGATGTAAAGTAAAAGAAAAAGCGCGATTAAAAGTAAGCTTATACCCGGCATATCCAATAGAATAAAGGCGATAAGATAAAGCGGCATAAGCCAAAGAATAATTTTGGTGCGCAATCTGAAATAACGCAAAAAGCTTTGGTCGAAATCTTGCCAAAAGGCCTGACTGCGTTCGGCCATAAAGCCTTTGAAATAGCGCTCTTTTACTTTTTGAAAGTAAGGCAGTTGGTAAAGGATTAACACAAAATAAAGAAGGAAAGATCCCCAAATATAGAGGCTGCTAAAAGTGGGGCGGCTGTTGTTTTCTTTGCTTTTGCTGGTGGGGATTAGTTCTTTTAGCTTTGCGAAGCTTTCGCTTATAGCATTAAAATCCAAACTATTTTTACTGCTATCGGCAGGATTACTTAGAAGCTTTTGCAGATCATTTTTAAGATCTGAACTTAAGTTTTCACTGGGGTAGATAACTTGCAAGTAATCTTTAATCTTTTCCGCTCCCGCGTCTAGATTATCTTGGTTTTTCACTAAAAGGATATCGATGCTCTTGCTAAATCGCTGAAAGTCCCGATTGAGAAAAGCGCCTAAAAACAAGGTACTTACTAGTATTAGTAAAACAAGGGAAGCGAGAAAGAGGCTAACGAGTAAGTCCCAGCTTTTTATTCTCTTTTGTAACTTTTGCAGTGAAGGTTGTAAGGCAAAGCCCAGAAAAAGAGCCATTAGAAATGGGAGGAAAATTCCGTAGAAGTAGACTAAAATTCCCAGCGCTAGGCTAAAGCCGAGAATTTGGAGCAGGATGGTTTTAAGCTTGGGCGTGGTCAACATGCATGCAATATAATAAGGCTAATTTAAGCAATTGTAGGGCTAGAATTAACCGGTCTAAATAGCCTAACTCAACCCGAAATTCACTTTATTCAATCACAAAACTATAAGTACTCGTTTTTACACGCTTGCTATCTGCATCCAGCTCTGTAATAACCTCGTATAAAGGCATGCCTTGATGGTTTTTGAAATAGCTGATACTGCGAAAAAACTTCTCGTTCTTAAACCAGGTTTCACTCACCTTTTGGCCAAATTTATCATAGTTAAATCGACGGTGAAAAAGGTCTCCAGTAGTGGAAGTAATGCAACCACTTACTTCTCTTTGTTGAAAGCCCCAGCGGTCTTCTATTAAAACGCCTTGCTGATCATAAGTGGGTTCGCCGAAATAGTTGCGACTTCGTATTTCCGCAATCTTTTTGAGTGAGAATACATAATGGTCTGCTTCACTTTTGGGCTGATCAGGTGTCCAACTGATACGCTCCTGCATCGAGTCGTTAGGATATAAGAATTCACTAAATTGAATGGTGTCAAGTCGGGAATCGGCTAGGACTAAATTTTGGTATAAACGCGTGCTTTTTAACAAGCGCCCCTCTTGGTCATATGCATTAATGGTTAAATAAATCGCCGCGTCCTCTTTTTGCCAACGCTGCAACTCCTTACCATTAAAATCGTAGTCTATCTTTAGTATCAGCTCCTTTTCGCTTGCGCTAGATACGTCTTTAAATTTGCTGATGCTTTTTATGTTGTGACTGTTAATAAACTCGGGCTGCCAGTAGTTTTCTTGAGCATACCCGAAGTTCGAAAGGAGATTCATACTTATGAAGACTAAAAGATAAGACTTGTGCATAGTGTGTTGTGATTTTTCAAATATAATCGAATTGCTAAGGAGAAGTTAATCTTAAACCTTTATACAAGGTGAATTAGTGCTCATACGCCATAGTAGATGGTGGAATGCTAGCCAAAGCAGTGAGGCAACGGCGAGCAAATACAAGAAAATGTGGTTTAGAAAGCCATGATTTAGGTTTTCTAATCAAAGGGCTTACTATGTCTAGTCCTTTGCTATAGCTCGGTGCAGACGCAGGATGCAACTCGCTCTTTCTTTTTTTAGGCCAATGAATTAAAAATTTGATCCTAAGTAAAAAGTGTTTAAGCTCTTTAGCTAACTTACCCTAACCTGTTTTTAAACACCGTCCTTGTTGGTTTTAATAATTCACGATAAGTAGGGAAGCTTTGCAGTTTTAAGCGCTAATTAGGTATTGAAAGCTAGTTATATCAAAATTGGTCTCTATTAGTTCTAAATAATTGGTATAAAGATTTTTAGGTACTTAATTTTTCTGGCTTTTTAAATGCTTAAAATGAGAATATTGATTTAACGTTAAATTATTATTAATTTAATAATTACATTTATATTTTCAATCAACCATTAACGCTCGTTTAACTATGCAAGAAGGGATTCAAGCGCGTTTGTTTAAGGGCTTGCAAACGCGAATTGGAGGTAATGAGTCATTGGTAAAATGGCTTGCAACTACGTTGGATATTGATATAAGCTTGGCGAATCGCAAGGCCAATGGCTCAGTAGGTTTAAGTTTGGCTCAGTTAGAGCTGATCATTGAAGCCTTGCCCTTGGCGGTTGAAGATCTGCTGCCAAACAAAAAGAAGAATCGAATTTTTGTAGGTTCCTATAGTCATTTTCGCAGTAACGAAGAGATCGAAGACTATCTTTTGTCGATTATTAAAAACTTTGAATTTGCCAATAAAACAGGGGCACATTTAAAATATTTTGCGCGGGATTTACCATTGTTTTATTTCTTCTTAAATAAGGAACTTGCGCGTTTTAAGTTTTCTATGTGGACTGATCAGCTGCGTCATTCGGGCTTGCAAAGATTTAATGCAAATATTTTTAATCTCTGCGATGAAATCGCGGCTCTTTACAAAAGCTTACACACTACCGAAATGTGGAACAAAGAGGTGATGCGTAATCAACGAGAGCAAATCAATTGGTATTATGGTTTACAAGTAATATCTACCGCAGAAAGAGATCATATGATTTCCACCTTGGCTGAGGTTTTAGTAAACTATAAGAAATGGGCCAAAGAGGGCCAAAAGGAAGATGGTAAGTTTGAATTATACGTTACCAGTTTTAATACCATGAATAGTGGCGGCTTACTTTCCTTAGGAAAACATAAACAGTTAATGACAGCGCTTTCGGGAGTGTTTTTTATTTCTAGCGCAAACCCGAGTTTAACGAATAGCTTCGATGATCAGTTTAATCAACAGCGTTCGGCTGCCACCTTACTAACCCAGTGCAACGCACTGTCCCGGGCCGAGTTTTTTCGCTCTATGGAAGATCATCTGATAAAAGATTAGCTAGAGCATAGGCGCGAATTTGCTTCTTTTTAAAGGCACTGATTCGATTGACTTCCATGCAGAGCGTGCGAATGTTATTGCGGTTTTTGAAAAATACAGAAGGCTTTCTGATGCGTAATCATCTAATTTACAGTTAACACGGCCGATTTCTGTCACGCATAGGGCTAAGTGGCTAAGAATGGTCTCAAGCGCTTCATGGTTTAAAGAACGTGGAGCGATATAACCAGCTTTATAATCAGATTTAATTCTTTCCATCAAAGTAGTAATCTGATTATTCTTAAGCGCCACAGCCCTAAAATCTAAAACCGCACTATTTTAATGGCTATTTGTCCTTTCTTGCGCAGAAATTTGCCCTTTTGACAAAACCTCCCAATGCAAAAGCTGGCCTTAATCTTGTCCTTTTTGCATCTAATTTCGATTCTTATTTGGATAGTTTCGCTGTGTTTTTCTAGCTTTCAGGCGTGACATTAAATCTACTAAATTTACTTCTAAGCACCTTATTCGCAGTGGCTTTTTATAGACCATATTTCTTTAAATTGAAAAATATTTTTCGATTCAAATTATGAAGAAGTTTTTACTTATTTGCTTTTCTCTTGTATCCAGCACAATCTACGGACAGCTTACCGCTGATTCAGCCACTTTTGTTAATGCTGTTGGTGTACAAGACATTAACTTTTTGCCCAATTTAAACTCAGTCGCATCTTGCGCCGATACCTTAACGGTAAATATACCCGCAGGCAACTGGGTCTATGGCGTAGATGTTTATTATACGGTTGAAACAGTGGCGGGCTTCTTTGGTATTGCACCAAGTGGTCTTTCGGGCTACTTGCATTACCTTAACACCAATACCAAGGAACCACAATTGTATGCTGGGACCTCAAATACGAACGGTGCTACTGAAACCATTTCTCGCCTCAATATTCCCATTGCGAATGGGCCGAATGCGAGTGGACAATTGGACTTTACTTTACATCAATTTGATATTGCCTTTTTTAGTACGGGCTGCGATACGGCCGACGCTAAAGTTCAGGCTGGCTCTTGGAAAATTGTGGTGCATCATGCACCCGCACCTACCTGTTTAAAACCCTCGGGTTTAGCCGTAAATTTCACAACCCATAACCGGGCAGAGTTAAGCTGGTTAACGGGGGGTGCTAGTAACTGGCAAATCGAATATGGCGCACCAGGCTTTGTTCCTGGGAGTGGAACCTTACTAGGGGCTACGAGTAATCCCTTTATTTTAAGTGGGTTGAGTGCTTCTACCAATTACGAGTTTTATGTGCGTGATAGCTGTGGAATAGCTAATGTGAGTTTGTGGGAAGGTCCTTTTGCTTTCTCTACTCTTTGTAATCCTCTAACCTTCACCACTAGCTTAACGGAAAATTTTGATGCCGCCGCTTGGCAAACGGGAACCGGCGTTTTTAATGCGAATAATTCTATAGCCAATTGCTGGACCAGAAACCCACAAGCGCCAACTGGTGGTGGACCTTTCGGTGGTGGCGATTTTGCTTGGGGAACAGGAACGGGTGGCACGGCAACCGGAAATACAGGACCAAGTGGTGCGCAAGCAGGTTCCAAGTATATTTATGTAGAAGCGAGTGGCGGCGCCAATCAAGATGTGGCTACCATAACCAGTCCTTTAATAGATCTGAGTTCCTTAAACGTTCCAGCAGTAGAGTTTTACTATCACCGATACGGCGTTTCTGTAGGAGAAGTGAAATTACAAGCTTGGTCGCTAAGCCAAGGTTGGCAAGACGTGTGGACAATGTCAGGTCCTGAAAATCAGGCAGCAAGTGCCGACCCTTGGATAAAAGAAACAGTAGTTTTAAATGCCTTCGCGAATGATACCGTTCTTTTGCGGTTTCGTGCCGTGCGGTCTTTTCAAGCCCAAGGCGATATTGCCATAGATGAGTTAGAAATTAAAGAAGCGCCTAATTGTCCGCAGCCTTCGGTTTTTGTGGCAACTGGTAGCAGCACGAATAGCATAAGCTTTAGCTGGAATTCCAATAATTCCACTTCCTGGGAAATAGAATACGGCGCTCCAGGTTTTACCTTAGGAACTGGTACATCGGTAATTGTTACTTCCAATCCCGCCACCATTAGTAGTTTGGCAAGTGGACAAGTTTTTGAATTTTACCTGCGATCCATTTGCAGTAGTACAGATACTTCTATTTGGTCTCTTCCTGTAATTTCGAACACCTTGTGTAACTCGGTAGCCGCACCGTTTTTCGAAAACTTTGATGGGGCTGGTTGGACCGCTGGTACTGGTGTTTACAATGCCGGTGATGCGCTTGGCTCTTGCTGGTTTAGAACACCCAATGCCGGTAGTTCTGCGGTAGATCCTGTTTATTGGGGAACGCGTTCTACCCCAACTACGACGCCTAACACTGGCCCTGATGTCGATAACAGCGGCACTGGGAACTTCGTATACCTCGAGTCTTCCGCAGGCTCAATCGGACAGTTGGCTTATTTTGAAAGCCCTTTTATTGATCTCAGCGCCTTAACCATACCCGAACTAACCTTTTATTATCACATGTTTGGCAATACCATGGGCACCCTTTCGGTAGATGTGTATTCTGGAACAACTGGTTTGTGGACTACATCCGTGTTTAGCATCAGTGGCAATCAACACGCATCTGGGCTAGACCCTTATACCAAAGCCATTGTTTCTTTGGCGGCCTTTGCAAACGACTCGGTAATACTGCGTTTTGTGGGAGCAAAAGGGAATGAACGCCGCAGTGATATGGCTATTGATGACGTTCGCATAGAAGAGGCTCCCGCTTGTCCACAACCTTTAAATTTAATCAGTTCTAATATTACGGCCAGCAGCGTAGATTTAACTTGGACCACTGGCGGCGCCACCAATTGGAATATCGAATACGGCCCAGTAGGTTTTACGCCAGGCCAAGGCACTCTAGTTAATGCAAATAGCAATCCGGTTACCCTTAGCTTAGGGGCGAACCAAGTATATGATATTTACGTACGAGACAGTTGTGGAACAGGAAATGTAAGCCTGTGGACGGGTCCAGTTACCGTTACCATGCCTTGTGGTTTGTCGACTTTACCTTTTTCCGAGAATTTTGATGGAGCCTTATGGACATCTGGTATTGGCGGAAATAATATAGCGAATAACATTAGTAGTTGTTGGACCAAACCCACTAATGCGAATCCGAATTTTGGTACACGCAACGGTCCCACTGCTTCTGTGGGTACTGGTCCGAATAACGATTTTAGCGGCAACGGAAATTATCTTTATACCGAAGCAAGCGGTGCAGCTGGCGCAGGAAGCATTACCAGTCCGCAAATTGCAATGACTGCCAACGTAGCCACACCAGCCTTAAAGTTTTACTACCACATGTATGGAGTAGGCGTTGATTCACTCTATGTAGAGGTGAATAATGGTAGTGGCTGGACACAAATATATAGTGTAATTGGAGCACAACAGAACGCCAATGGTGATCCCTGGATTTTAGTGGAGCAAAGTTTAGCTGCCTATGCAGGTGACACTATTCAATTGCGCTTTACAGGCGTAAATAGTGGCTTTACGGGCGATATTGCCATCGATGAAGTTTCGATCGAAAACATCGCCTGTCCACAGTCTTCCAATTTTATTCTTACCGGAGTAACCAGCACAAGTGTTGATTTATACTGGGTAACTGGTGGTTCTTTGGGGCAAAGCGTAGAATACGGACCCACTGGTTTTAGTCCAGGCTCGGGAACATCAATTAGTTTCACAAACAATGTGGTAACGATAAGTGGTTTAAGTCCCGCTACTACCTATGACTTTTATCTAACCGATAGTTGTGGTCCTACTAGTTTTGGAAGCCGATTAGGGCCTTTACCTGCTACTACCCTATGTTCGTTCTTTACCGCTCCCTATACCGAAGACTTTAATGGTAGTTCTTGGGTGCCTGGTAATCCAGGTGATAACGCGGGTAACCTTATAAACACTTGTTGGACGCGTCCCAGTGATGCTGCTCCAAACTTAGGTGCTTACACAGGAGCAACCTCCTCCGCAAACACGGGCCCTAACAGTGGTGCGGGTGGCAGCGGAAATTATATTTACGCCGAATACAGCAACGGTGCTATTGCACCAGGTGAAATTAATTCGCCCGAGATTTTTATTCCCACCACTATCACGACCCCTATAGTAGAGTTTGCTTATTTTATGTACGGCGGAGCCATTGATAGCCTCGTGTTTTTAGCGGTGCAAGGTTCGGCGACTACCCGTTTGGGATCTATTGTGGGTGAGCAACAAACAGCCGCCACAGACCCTTGGCTTTACGATGATTTTAGTCTTAGTGCCTTTTCAGGCGATACTATAGTTGTGCGCATCTTAGCCTATAGCACCGGCGGTTTTGTGGGTGATATTGCCGTTGATGATTTTGCGGTGAAAGATCTTTCTTGTCCGGCCCCATCTGCTTTAAGCACAACGGCTGCTACAAAAAATAGCGTTACTCTAAGCTGGACAACGGGTGGAGCCAGTAATTGGCAAATCGAATACGGCGCTCCCGGCTTTATGCCTGGTCAAGGAACCTTGGTTTCCGCCAGTACGAATCCTTTTACCGTAACTGGTTTAAATGCAAGTACGTATTATAGTTTTTATCTGCGTGATAGTTGTGCGGTGGGCGATGTGAGTAAATGGATTGGGCCGGTAACTACACCAACTTCATGCGATACGGTTTTAGCGCCCTATTCCGAAAATTTCGACTTAGCCTTTAATCCTGGAACCAACCCAGCGGGAGCACAAAATATTGGATCCACTATTTCTCCTTGTTGGACGCGTGATTCGGATAGCTTATATTTTTGGGGAGGTGGAACAGGTGCAACACCAACGGGCGGTACCGGCCCATTTTTCGATAATACTACAGGTAACGGCAGCTATGCTTATGTAGAAGCCTCTTTTGCACCAGCCGCCAGCACGGCTTGGTTGGAGACACCCTTTATAAGTTTGGCTAATCTTAATTATCCTGAAATTAGATTCTGGTACCATATGTGGGCACAAAATGGTACGCAAGGCACCCTTGTGTGGGAAGCAGATAGCGGCAATGGCGTATGGAATTCATTGGGTACCCTCACCGGAAATCAAGGTTTTCAGTGGCAAGAGCAGGTAACGGACATTCGCGATTATGCGGGAACGACAATAAAACTTCGTTATAGAGCAACGGTGGGCGCCGGGGCAACTCCTCAGCAAGGTGATATCGCCATAGATGATTTAACCATAGATGAAGGTCCTTCTTGTTTAATTCCCGATTCATTACAGCTTATTAGTAGGACCAGCACTACCCTCAGTATTAATTGGATAAGCGGCGGAGCAAGTAATTATAACGTGAGCTGGCAAGCAGTAGGCTCTACAGCGGTAAATATCGCTAATTCTTCTACCAATAGCTTCACCATTACAGGCTTATCGCCTCAAACGAGCTACACGGTTTGTGTGCGCGATAGCTGTGGTTTAGGCAATACTTCAGCTTGGATTTGTGATACCTATCAAACTTTATGTAGCCCATTAGTGGCGCCTTTTTCTGAAAACTTTGATGGAGCAGGTTGGACCAGCGGTGCTGGCGCAACTAACGCTGGGGATGGAATTAATGCTTGCTGGGATAGACCGGTGGGTAACCCCAATTTTAGCACGCGTACCGGAGCAACTGCCTCAGCAGGAACTGGCCCAGATACTGATTTTAGCGGTACAGGTAATTATATCTATACAGAGTACAGCGGAGTAAATACCAATGAAGGTATTATTTACTCGCCCCTGATTAGTTTACCTAGCAGTTTTGCTAATCCTGAACTTAGTTTTGCTTATCACATGTTTGGTGCTGATATCGATAGCTTACAAGTTTCGGTAGAGCGTAACGGAATAGAAAGTTACTTGTGGAGTATTGCTGGTGCACAGCAAAACTCGAATGCCGCACCTTGGCTTAATGCAAACCTAAACTTAGCGGCTTATTCAGGTGATACCATCCGTTTAGTTTTTAAAGGCTTTGGTAGTGGTTTTGCCAGTGATATTGCCATAGATGAGGTAGCGATTACTTCAGTTTCTTGTCCAGCACCTACGGCATTCACCCTTACCGGTGTTACTGCCAATTCCATAAATTATAGTCATCCAAACCTTGCGGCAAATGCTCAGGTAGAATATGGTTTAGCGGGTTTTGCTTTAGGAACAGGCACCTCTACTATTTTGCCAGGTGTAACGGGAAGTGCAAGCGGATTAAATCCTGGAACCTACTATGAATTTTACATTCGTAATATCTGTGCTCCGGGCGATACAAGTACTTGGTTTGGTCCTGTCCTTATTCCTACCTCTTGTGGAATTTCAGTGGCACCTTATTTTGAGAATTTCGATTTTGCCTTTGACGAAGGAGCCGCAGATGGCCTTAATACAGGTTCTACCATTTCTCCCTGTTGGGGACGTCTTGGAGATAGCCTATATCATTGGGGTGGCGGTACTGGTACAACGCCTAGTAACGGTACCGGGCCAAATGGTGATCACACCTCTGGCGCTGGTTCTTATGTTTATGTAGAAGCGAGTGGCGGAGTAAGCGGCGATACAGCAATTGTGCAGTCTCCTCTAATAGACCTTAGTGCCCTTTCTCAGCCCGAATTGGTTTATTGGTTACACATGTTTAGTGCTAATGGCATGCCTTTAAATTTAAGCACTGAGATTTTAGATAATACCGGTAACTGGGTAGTTTTGGAAACTATTAACGGTTCGCAAGCCAATGCTTGGCAAGAGCGAAGAGTTGATCTAGCCGCCTATGTAAATCAGTCTATCGTATTGCGATTTGTAGCAAGTAAGGTTACCGGAAATGCGCCTTTCCAAGGGGATATTTCCATAGATGACTTAGCGATTGATGAGAAGTTAATTTGTGCGCCTATCTATATGCCTTACGCCGAAAACTTTGACGGTCCAGCATGGCAAGAAGGTACGGGAGCAACTAATGCCAACGATCAAATTGATCCTTGCTGGACTAGGCCTGTTACGAATTTGAACCAATGGGGAACAGGTATTGGCACTACCCAATCGGCAAATACAGGACCTAATGCAGATTTAAGTGGAACAGGAAAATACATTTACGTTGAAGCGTCGCGTGGTGGCAGTGTAGCGACAATTAGCACTCCTTCCATTGTTGTAGATGCAACCAGTAATTTACCCTATCTATTTTACAGTTATCACATGTTCGGCAACGCCATAGTGGATCTTAAAATAGAGGTTGATAATGGCAGTGCGACTGTTTTACAAACCTATACGGGGCAACAACAAACCAGTAATGCCGCGGCTTGGATTAGTGATTCTATCGATTTATCGGCCTACAAAGGCGATACGATTCAGATTAACTTTTTGGGCGATGCTACTACTTTTGCTGGTGATATGGCGCTGGACGGTCTCGAAGTACGAGAGGCTATTGTGCCTTGCGCTGATCCCACAACATTAGTGCTTTCCAATCCTACCCAAACTTCGGTGCAAATTAGCTGGAACTCTTCTAAGCCCGGACAAACGGTGCTAACTTTTTACGATCTAGCAGCAGGGCCAGGAACTATGACGGTACTAACTGGTTTAAGTAGTCCCTATACTTTAACAGGTTTAACTGCAAATAGTCAATATCAAATTGGCATTTACGATTCTTGTGGTACAAGCTTATTTAGTGGGGCCATTTTCGATACAGCGGTTACCGCTCCTTGCGATACCGTTACTGCCATTGGAAGTGCTACCAGTAGTTTTTACGGGGCTAGCTTTAACGGTTCTAGTTCCATTAACGCAGATAGCCTGGCTTGGGGATTTGGTGATGGAACCACTGCTTCTGGCTTCAATCCTAGTCATGTTTACGGCGCACCTGGGCTTTACACCATAAGCTTAATGGCTTATAACGATTGCGGAACAGGAGATACTATTTCTTTCAACTTGCGCATCTGTGACACCTTAAGCCCTCAGCTTAGTGCTAATGTGCAGATAGATAGCCTCTTCTTTGATGCCTCCGGCTCCAACGCCACGGGTTTCGCATGGGATTTTGGTGATGGCAGTACCGATACCAATCGATCAGGTGGCTATCAATATGCTACTGAAGGTACCTATACCATAACTCTAACCGTATACAATGCCTGCGGTGATACTTTAAGTGCTTCGCAAACTATAACTGTTTGTGCGGCGCCCAAGGCAGATTGGACTTATACTGTATTAAGTCCAGTTGGATCGGGATTACGTATTCAGTTCGATGCATCGGCCTCTAATAATGCGGTAAATTACAATTGGGACTTTGGCGATGGAAATACCGGCACGGGTGTGAATCCAATTCACATTTATACCACACCAGGACTCTTTTATCTGGTGAAGCTAGAGGTTACCAATGCATGTGGCGATAAAAATGAATGGGCTTATCGTTTATCAAGCATATCTACCGAAGAGTGG
>TARA_R110002050_G_scaffold1425_3_pt1 | contig 12800 bp, 26 predicted proteins | sample TARA_R110002050 | Tara Oceans TARA_R110002050 (sample SAMEA4396988) | marine metagenome | biome: Polar Biome; feature: [DCM] deep chlorophyll maximum layer (ENVO:01000326); material: water (ENVO:00002006), including particulate matter (ENVO:01000060) such as... | depth 25 m
GAGTATTACTCAGCACAAGAGGTAAGCGTTCTTATACAGAACCTTAGAAAGAAAGGCGTTAACAAACCTATTGGAGTTCACCTTACACCGGGAGTCAAACCTGAATACTACAAAGACGCTGACGTTATATACTTACAGACTGGATTCAATTTAAGTGAGCAAGAATTCAGAAACAGAATCGAAGAATCACTTAGGCTTGGTAAGCCAGTTGTCGTATCTGAGTACAACCTCAACGGAACGAGCGCATTGGCTAAAAAATATGGAGACATTGCTTGCTCGTACAAGGGAGTTGTGGGAACTGGAAACGGTAGAGGATCAGCAACCTGCGAAACAATGCAGTGGGATCAAGGACAAACAACCAAGTCAGAGTGGGATAGATGGGAAGACTTTGTAAAGAAAAACGATGATGAGTTGTATGTATTTGCATTAGCACTGGTTACCGTTAGTGCGGCTAACTTGTTTGATCTTCCTTTTATGGCTACGTTTAACTACGCTTCTGAAAACTACTATGAGTTAATGTTGCTTAGACCTGTTACTGAAACTATAGATGCAGGTGTTACAATCAGAGATGATGGTAAAGTCATGGCGTTTGGTAACTGGAGATTCAAGTAATGGATATAGTTCGTATTGAATGGAAAGATATTATTCAGACAAGCGGGTGGGAAAGTAAAGATGAAGTAGAATGTCCTACTATAAAATCTATTGGTTGGTTAGTAGAAGCAGACAGAGACACCGTAAAAATTTGTAACACATTAGCGCGTGAAGACTTCAGTGCTGATAAAGGTTTAAAAGAATACGGTATCACTGCCTTCCCTAAAGGTTGTATAGTTAAAATAGAATACTTATCTTACGAAGTCGTTAATGTAATTGATTAAAGTCATGCCTGTTTTATCTTGGAAAGCAACAGCCCAGTTATAACTTTGACCGGGCACCTTCTTTCCTTTTCTTTCCCAACAATGCTTGGCAAACATCCTTATCTTTCTAACCTCCCATTCTTTCTCTAACGCCACGGCATCTTCATCCGGGTAGCACACGTTAGTCCAAGTGGTAAACCTTTCTGCTTGCTTGATTTTGCCGTAGGCACTTTTTTCTTTTATTGATTTATCTTGTTTAGGCTTCTGCCATTTAGCCATTTCTAATGCTCCGTTGTGTGATAGCACGAATGCTGTTGTAGTATCCCTCACCATCTAAACCTTCAAGCATAATAAGTCCTCTCCACCATTGGTATTCAGTATCCTTGCACCAAGTTTCACGGTACTCTGGATGAGAATAACAACCCGCCGACAATCCAAATATCTTCTGACCGTCAGGTCGTGTCTGCTCTGAATGATTATATAGATGAGAATGCCCTTGCACAGCGGAGCAGTGTAACTTAGACACCAATGCGTGTCCTATATGCACTGAACTAATCGGCCTACCTCCCACACCAGATGTAAAGTAATGACTAAAGGTTATGCCTTTGATTGTAACACTCTTCTTAAACGGTGTAACATTCCAGCCAAACTTCTCATACTGTAAGTCCTGTAACCCTATAGCACCATCTAGTTCAGGTGTAGAGTTAACTGCTCTATCTATCCTGTCTTCATGATTACCTAGTGTCATATGAAACTTAGGCTTGTAACCTCGCGCCTTTCTAATAGGTGCAAACATCTTCTCTTGAGCGTCTATCACAGCGTCAACATCTTTCTTGTATCTCTTACCTTCAAATCCTTTAGTGCCTTTATCGTACATAGATAGGCTTGGCATATCTGCCATGTCACCAATACAGACTACAATGTCTGGCCTAGTTCTTACAATAAACCTGCCTAAATCTGTAAACCTTTTGTTGTCGTAGTCAGGGTGAGCATGAGGATCACCTATTACCAGTAAGTTCACGTTGTTCTGCCTCCTTAATAATTGCTTCATCTCTTTCTTGTATTGTACTGAATGGGCCTTTAGAACTTAGATAAGTTTGCCTACTGTTTGCTAACATATAATAGTAAGCATCTCCTACCTTGTACCTTTCTACCCTAAAGTCAGTTCCTTCTACTTTACCTGTCCCTACTTTTCCCCAAACAATCTTCAAGTGTCTGGCCCTCTTGACTCTGGACTATAGTTATATATCTTAGCAGTAGGTAACTCTTCTGCGAATCCATCTTTAATCTTGTTCCATAATTGTTCTTCCCATATATTCCTAGAGTCTCTCTTCATCTCATCAATAACTTGCAGCGCAATCTCTGATTCTACAAGGTCATTGTTCCTTACTATGTTCATCACCCAAGCAAGAGCCTGAGTATGAGTTACTAATAGACTTAATAAATCTTCTTGGTCATCATACAACATCGCTCTCCTTAATCCTGATTGAACTCCATTGCCTCAATTCCATGCACTTAGTAAAAGTTTTAAAGTGATCCTTTGGTTCAAATACTTTCTGCTGAAATAGCCCGGTCTCTTTATCTAACCTTAGTATTATCCCCAAAGGCCACTGCCTTAACCCATCAATCCTCCTTATTGCTTGAGCGTATGCTGATATCTGTAGGTGGTATGGCTTGTATATTTTCTTGGACGTTTTGAAATCTATTACACAAACACGACCGTTAATCTTAGCCACTGCATCTACTGTACCTGCATACTTATGTTTATCACAGTATACTTTACGCTCTGCATCAATCCACTCTGGCTCGTACTCTTCTGTCCACCCAAGGAATGCTTTAACTGGTTTAAATATATGATGACTTTCGTTTAGATCAGTACACTCACGTAAAAAAGACGGCAAATGACTATAGTTTATATAGTCTTCTATCCACTGATGGGTATCATTACCTATCTCTAAAGCCTCGTCAATTACACGATGATACTCTTCTCTTCCTACATTTAAAGCCCAGTCAGTCAGGTTCTTAGGAAAGCAAGCATCAATAATCCTAGTGACTGAAGGGACTTTAACATCATCTACCTTATATGAATGAGCCTTATCATCATAGTCAAGGCTGTACTCCTTACCATTCTTGTACGTTATAAACATATATAGCCCTCAGAGCGTGTGTAAGGGCGGTGACGAGGCATTAAGCCTCGACCCTACCCAACCATACCAGTCTACCAAGGTATGTCATCTACATTACTTTTATGAACTTGAGATGCTTTAGTATGTGCGGCCTCACTTCTCATCTGAGCATCAGGCATAACCTTAAACTTTAGTTTGCGATACAACTTACCACCTTTGGAAACATTGTCATACATATTTATATAGTACATCTTGCCTTCAATCATACCTTTACCAGACCACGGAGCCATCCAGTCTTCGGTTAACTTCTCTTTCTCTACCTCAAAACAAACACCATCCATATCTTTTTGTTCGTAATCGCTCATTATTTTCTCCTGTTAGCACTTACGGTTCGCCAAATATCTACCTCTCTCTGCCAAGACTCTCTCTTTGCGTTTAGAATCTCGTATTCTACCATAGAATCACTAAGTTTATTCACAAAATCTTTATAATCTTGTGACGCATATGCCATTGCATCTCTCTCTGCTACTGTACCAGATGTATTTAAGAAAGCCTTTGCCTTTATAAGTTTGGTAATATGTGGGGCCATCTTAACATATGATGCCACCCTACCATACTCATCATCACTATCAGACAAAGCATTGTGAGCCGCCTCTGCTCTTTCATCATCTGTAATCATTTGAATGTAAACCTCCGTTGTCTAAATGCTTCTTTCAATGTACTAAATATATACACCAGTTGCTCTGAATCTATGTCACCTTCATGTACTTCTACATGACAAGTATAACATAAAGGCATAGTCAACCAGTCATCTACTTTCACAGCCATACCTCCTCCTCTAATGTGACTAGGTAACAACTTAGTCTTTAGATGATGGGCGACCACAGTACCATCTTCTGCGCCACAATTGGCACAAGGTAATGTAGCCACCCAATCAGTATACTTCTTTACCTTCCATCTAATATCTTTTTCAATCATATACCGCAAACACCAGACAAGCATTGCTCTTCACTGTTATCTTCATACACTACACCTCGTTTGCTATGCGCTTCTTCATAAGGTACAGATGTTATAGGTTGCCCACCTCTAGCCATGTCAGGATAGAATGTTAATCCTCTTAATCCCGGCCCATACTTTTTAATTAGATTAGCAAAGCCAACAATCTTATCTTCATTGTTAAGTTCACTACCCCAAGCAGGAAGGTTTAACGTGGAACTAATAGCATGATCTACATACTTCTGTAACTCATACTGAAACTTTAGTCTACGTTCTGGGTCAGCGGCAAGGTCAACAGCAGACTCAATCTTATTAGGATCAATGCCTGAATCTACTAACGCTTGTGCTGTACCGTCAACGACAAACTGATGTTTCCATTTGGTTCCGTCTGACAGATACCTTCGGCGGTATGCCACGGCGTAGATAGGCTCCACTCCAGAGGTAGTTCCTGCGAGGATACTGATGGTTCCTGTAGGCGCAATTGCTCTATATCCTTTAGGAGGTTGTAACAAAAATCTATCGCAATGTTCGTCTGCTGATTCTTTACTTTGTGTTTCATATACTTTCATCCACTTCTTAAGTTCGTCTACCATCTCATACTTGTATCCACGCTGCAGTAACCACTCGTGCATACCCATGAGACCTAAACCTATACGACTGTTAGCTTGTCTTACTTTATAAACTTTCTCATAAGGTAAGTGCGCTCTCATCAATCCGCATACTAGAAATTTAGAGCCGAGCGAAACGACATCTTTAAATTCCTCAATGCTTTCGATATTAGCAAGGTTAACACTGCCCAAATTACATACATCCGAATCATCTTCACTTGTAATTTCTGTACAAGCGTTCCGTAAAGTTTCATTCTGTTTATCTCCAAAGTTAAATGAGAAGCCTGGCTCACCTGTCATCATTGCCTGTCTAACATTCTCCATAAACACATCGTTGATCGGGTCTTTCAACCAAGCATCATCATAGTTTAAGGACACGTTCATCATATCTAATGGAGCAGGAAAGTTAAAGTCAGCCTTCTTTAGTTCGGCAATATTAGTATCACCTACTTTAATATCATGCCAGTTCTTAGCGTGTAACAACTTCCATACATCTTCGTGTTGCCAATTCATACTACCATACAATGCAGACCTACGGCTACCACCCTGCATTACATTCCTACCTACCTCATTGAGTGTGTATAGCAAAGGGATAGGGCCAGATGCAACGCCTCCAGTTCTTTTCAACTGTCTGCCAGACGGTCTAGCCCTAGAAATATCCACACCAATACCACCACCAGTCATCAAGCAAGTCATTGCACGTTCAGTAACACCTGCCCATTCTTCTCTGCTATCTTCTTCAAGCCTCAATAGATAACAGTTGTTATAGAATCTTGCCTCTCTACCTGCATACCACAGGTATCTACCTCCCGGCATAAACTTAAACTCTGCTATATATTTAGTTAGTCTATCCCTATCTTTCTTTTCCATAAGGATATTCTTAGTACCATTCAGGTCACCACATACAGAGTTAACTACCGAGTGTGCCTTGTCATCCCATGTTTCATAGGGATTACTGGCATATTTTTGTTTGAAGATTGTCTCTCCTAATTCTGTTTTAAACGCCACTATTTTTCTTCTCCATTAATTCATCGAAACCCTCTGGGGTTGCCCAAGAAGCAGGTTTCTTATCACGATCAAAAGCATTCGGATGATACAAGTACCTGCCTATACCAAATAATACAGCCGCTCTCTTAAGCGCGTCACTGATACCACCCTTTGCGCCTTCTATATTAGAGTCATCAGCACCATCACATTTGGTAATCCACTGGTCTTCTATGTACACAGACAACGAACATATCATACGATCACCAACCCAACTGTACTGAGTCTGCCAGTAACCAACACCGACAACCTCATCAAGCCTATCCATTACATCTCTAGCAGTAATGTATGCTAACTCATTACCTCCTCCTCCCTTTCTCCATCTAACTTTATTAATAGGGTAGGGTCTTTTAAAATCCATCTCTAGTTTATTCATCATCTGATTCCTGTTCTTCTTTGATTTCTTTAATGACTTCCCAATAAGCCTCTTCCCAACTATCCCATATCTTTTCCATCAGTTTGAATGGTGCTAGTGCATGTATCCATACCTTGTTCATCAGTAATTTCCTTAAAGTCTTTGATCTTTAGTATAACATAACTGTCTTCATACTTCATTTGTTTTTCATGCAAGACTACTATCGGTACTCTATGCTCTGCCTCTATAACTGCTTGACCCATAGCATCATGTATCCAATCAGGTAACTTCTTCCTGTGCTTTACCTCGATACTCCACTTGTCATGTTCAACATCTCGACGAGACTCACCATTACAACCTGTTCGCACACCACCCAGGATACTAGCGATGGTGCGCTCACAGTGCTTCCAAGTTGTCAAGCGGCTAATGCCCGGCGACGAGCATGATTGTGTGCTTGTACTTTCTTAGTACTCCAACGGCAGTTATCAGGGCCGTAATCATCGTCAACATCTATACGATCTATAAAGGTATCGACAAACCTTTCACCCATATCTTTCAAGAACGTAGAGAAGTCATGCCACTCTGGATCAACCGCAATACCACGGCCTCCAAAGTTATGATAGCCTTGTTGATTACGATTATAACAACGCTCCATCATCTTGCGCCATGAGTTATAGGTAGGTGTACGTTTGTTTTTTGTATGACCATGGATCATTTGAACAATCTCCTGTGTTGATTTTGTTTTGAAAACGCTTTACATCTATCACCCCAATCTCCGATGGATTCACCTTCTTTCCTCCAGAGATCAAGTCCTTTTAATCTAGCCTTATGTATGTCTCTGAAAGGTATGTACTCACCTTCCATAAACTGTGTACTATATCTAGAAGCCCAACATTTATCACATATCATCATCGGATGAGAATGAGTAGCCGTCTTTGCATTGCAATCTTGACATGACGCCATCTAATATCTCCTTCTTTTGTGTTGCCATCTCATCTTTCCATTCCTCCATTGTTTGCTTGGCGTTAACTTTATACTCTGAATTAACTGGCCTTATGAGAGTCACTGGTTTCTTTTCTACCTTACGAAAGTAATGGTTAATAGGTTCACCAACATCCTCACTTAGTGTGAGTCCTGTTGCGCCGCTGTATCCTAATCCTCCTTTCCTTCTCGCATAGTCATCAGCAACCGCTTGATTTAATGCCTTGCTAACTATCTCTATAGATACCTCAGTCTGATGAGGCACCTGTCTTTCCGGGCCTGATACTGATTGAAGGTAGAAGTATACATTAAACAATCTCTTTCTAGCGTTCTCAAGGTCATCGTTATTAATATATTTTAACTCATTAATTCTTTCTATATAACCAAGACATCTATTTTTATATACCTCAATAGGCACACTATCTGATCTCATCTGATCGTACTGTACCTTCTTCATAAGCATCAATCCCTTCTTAACTAACCTGTCTAATAAGAAATTGGTCGTCATCTATATTACCTTTAACTCCTATGTTGTTGATATTACACTTGATTGTATCACACAAAAATACGTTTGTCAATAGGTAATGCATAAATATATTCTCTTTTATTATCAATACTTTACACCTTAAAGGTATATAAGTAGAGGAAAATTTTGATGGACTCCAACTATAAATCAGACACCAAGGATAAAGCCCGGCTTAAACGTCAACGTAACCTTGTTGCCAAGTACAATAAGTACAAGCCCAAAGCACTTAAGAAGAAGACAGTGTACAGTAGGCAAGACAATAAACAAATCCCTAATGAGTAGCATTCTTATCTTCTGTTAGATACTGGAATGCTTTGTTTGCTTCAGCCGCCGCACTAAAGATATAGTTCTTATCATTCTTTAAAGAGGTCAGCCAAGACTTAATATACTGAGTGTGTTGCAATTGCTCAAGCGGAATACCTATGTAGGAACAAGTCATTGCCGCTCCTAGTTCAGCAACTAACTCCTCGTAAGCGTAAGCATCCAGATACTTGTCACCTTTCTTACGGTCAAGTCTATGCTTTGAACCAGTAGCATGGATACCTTCATGCGCTTTGGTTGACTCACGTTCAGCATCAGATGTAAACGCTGAGTCTTGTGGCAACGCTATCGCATCATCAGATGGACGATAGTACGCTCTGTCACCACCAATATGTATACCACCACGCAACTCTAAGTTGCTGATATATTTATCTATTTCTGTAGTTGGATTAAAATCTGGAGCGACAACATCAAATGTTGGTTCAGGCAAGCCAGGTATCTGATCCCGGTTCCATACCTTATATGTTCTCATAAACGGTATGCTTTTATCTTTGCCTGTCTTCTCATCCTGCCCGACCAGAGTCTTATAGAACACAACATCATACGCATCTTTGAATACTTCATTAGGTACTGGGTGACTATTACCTGTTAACTCTTTTAACTGATTCAATGTAAAGTAATCTCTTGACTCATGGTCAGACATCATACCAAGTATCAACCAATTGATACCACTATACTGACGTTTCGTTATACCATTACGCGCACTACCCAAACCGTTTAACATATTATCAGTGCCATCTTTAACCCAAGGCTTATGCCAAGGGCTAATGGATTCACCTGCCTCAATGCGCTCTAGTCTAGCGATCAAGGGTGTGACTACTGCTTCATATACTTTATCTTTAGGTTTCATAACTTAGTATTTCCCATGCTTGTTTAACCACTGACGGAACTTGTCCATTGCCAACGGCTTTAAGTCTGTCCACTCTTCGGGCCACCCCATGAGCCACTCGACCCACGTCGGGTTCAGTTGCCCACCATTCTGAGTCTCTGTTCCTTGACCGTTTAATACTGCGTTTGGCAAGGCATCCATCGCCCTCGACTTCCCGTCTTTCCGTATCAAACTTTCCGTCTTGTATCCTCCCTTCCAATCTCTTGTTGTAGGAGTTGGAAACATTTTTTCTGGATTGAATACTGCCGCTGTCAAATTGTTCTGATGATTTATTCTCCATCTTTTTGTAGCCTTGTGAGAGTCTTGAACTGTCGGAGTAGGCCAATATCCACAATCTTTTACGTCGATGCCAGGCTCCCACATCGTCTGCTCCCAACACAATCCATCTTGCATTATACCCTGCTTGGGCCAACGAAGAGAGGATTTCGCTGAAGTATCCAGAATTAAGGAGACCTGAGACGTTCTCCAAGAATGCGTATCGTGGTCGAATGTCGCGAATACATTGAAGCGTTTGCGGCCACTTGTTTCTTTCATCGTCTTGTCCTTTTTGTTTTCCTGCAACGCTAAATGGTTGGCAGGGAAAGCCCGCTGTAACCACATCGACATATCCCTTGTACTTTTTAGAGGCACCGGACTTAATGAACTCGTCAATGTCTCCAAAGATTGGGGCTTCGTCGAGGAATCCATCTTTGATTCTTTGATTAATAATTTCTTGACAGTATTTTTCGTATTCAACATAACCAACGTGCCTCCATCCTAGTAATTTTGAGCCAAGTAAACCACCACCTGCACCGCTAAATAAAGATAACTCATTCAAGTTCATGCTCCTCATCTTCGTATCCTTGTACAAAATCAGGACAGTTATGCTCTTCCCAGATGTCCCAAGGTGTATGACTATCAAGGTCTAGAGAACAACGCCATTCAAATTTATTATTCTTAGGTAGCCAACGCTTAGCGCGTAGATTCTCACACTCATAACAGCATTTCATATGACACTCCTCAATGATTTGGAGACAGACTCAATCATACCTTCATGCAGCACAACATCAACACATTCCTGGTCTAAGCAGTAATATATACAGTACCACTCATTAGTTTCAGGCATCATGTCCCACTCTATTTCTTCCACTACATACCATACACCATCACACAATACTAGATCATCGGGTTGTATTGCCTCACGATCTTCTAAATAAGCATCTACTTGGTCTTGGTCATCGTTCCAATCCCAGTCAATCGGTTCTATAAAAGGTGTCATTACTTATCTCCATTTAACTTTGCTAGTTCAATTTCTAAATCTGATATTTTCCAGTCATGAAACCAACCACCCGCATAAGGTTTAAATAACTCAGGATAATTAAACTGAGGATCGGCTTTCTTCCAAGCATTATAATAATACAATATTGGTACTGGAATTTTATTCATTAGTGTATTGCTCCCAAGTCTTGATTCATTGTGACTGATTCAACATATTTCTGTATATGATTACGCAACTCATCATATACTACAACAGTATCATGGTTTCCTAGTATCTCTACTATCAAATCAACCTCTGCTAGATCAAAGTTAGATATAATATAATCTACTAAACTATCAGTAGTATCCATGCCTCCATTGTGTAATACCATCTGGACTGCATCATATATATCATGGCTTAAAGTTTTATTAGAGTCTTTCATTACTTATTCTCCTAAAGAATCATCATTAATCCAGTCATCATCTAAGTACCCGGTTATCAAACATTCACGCTCATCAGGGTACAAGTATGGTAACGCATCTTGTATTAATTTACCATTTATCCAGGCTTCAATATCATTTAAAACAGTAGCCCCAGTTTGACCACACCCTAATGCTATATCTACTGTTCGAGAAGGTGCTTCAAATTCTTTTATAGGACTTTGACAATGTAACAACGCGTAGTCTCTAGTAATTGTTACACTCTTTAAACTTTTAAATATATTACTCATGCCTGTCTCCTATAGTGTCACATAAAGCGTTAGTATAACAGAAATTATAATAACAGTTAAGTTCATTGCAATAAGTTTTGCTTCCATGATTATCTCCAGTTGATTACAATTACACCACACAATATTACACATACTACCCAAAGCCAAGCAATAATTGTTTCCATTTTATCTCCTTGTTAAGAATAACTTCTTATCTGGGTCTTCAGTTATCTCATAGTCTGAGTCACAAAACACTGGATGAAAGAACATAAAATCTTCTACTTCAAATATAGAATCTTTCTCCATAGTTAACTTTACATCAGCACTAACCGGGCCTACATTATGCTTAAGTGTAATTAAATATCTCATTAATCTGCCTCTCTTTTTAGTTTACTTTATAACTTTAACTTATCTTTAAATATCAATTACTTATATCTAAACATAAGTTAACTTTATCTGCCTCAATAATTTCATTACCTTCCCAGGATTACTCCAGGTCCTGGGTCAGCCAGTATCTAGATACACTTAACATTATATATCTCATGCTGTTAAAAAATTTTTTTTCAGCATATTAATATATTCTAATAAGCCCCGACCCTTACGGATCGAGGCTCCTAGTGATTAGAGTTCTGCCAATGCTAAGTCTAAAGTGATGATTCTTTGTTTCTTGTATTCGCTCTCTTTGTGTTTAATTGAGACTTCAAGACGGCGGTTTTTAATCTTTTCTTTTACAAGATCGTAGGAACCATCGGGCCAAACATCGGTTTGTTCCGCTGATTGAACTGCAGACCAGACAAGCGCGTCTTCGTCTCGTAGTCTCTTGTGTTCTGAATCATTAAAGCGTGCGTCTTGCGACTGCTTAAAGTTTAATTGCTTATCTGAACGATAATGGATAGTCGTGTCGAGGCTGTAATTCTGAAGCATTCCAAATAGTTCTCGTTGCTGTCCATCGATCAACATCGAAAACAAAGAGACCCATTGCCCAAAATCCTTGTTCGCGTGGTGTTCGTCGAAATGCTCAAGACCGTTAATTCTTAACCAACGGTTATAGTCTGGGTCTGATTCGTCACGATTGCGCCATAACTCTAGGCGAAGCGCCTTGGTTCTGAGCGTGTTACCTGCCCAAGAACAAACGCCATCTTGACCGCCTAGAATCTCGTTTACTGCGTCTTTGAATATTTGCATGATAATAATCTCTTTTTAGTTAATGTTTTACAACGGAACTATTATAAACACAGAACGAGATACACCGTCTTTCCTATATGCGACATATAATGATGAAAAAGCGACCACCCTTCCTTGGTAGCCCGCTGTCTCTTTTGCCGATAAACAGTTAATGAGCGACATGGCTGTACGTGACAGTTCTATAGAGTAGATAGTGGTGCTGTTAAGAGAACGCTGTTACTGGGCTTGCCCAGGCATTAAAGGTGACAGCCATATGTAAAGCGGACGGAGTACGCACAAACGGTATCGAGCAAAGCAAAGATAGTAGTAGCATAATCTCTTCGCGGGATTCACAGTAAAGAGTATTGACATCCCAGTCTCTTGATTACCATAGAGAGTATAGACACTGCTGTAGTTCTCAGTGAGAGACCAGGCCCTGGCCAGTGCGAGAATATAAACCGTGCGAGAATGATGTTCTATGCACACACACACACGGCATTGTTGAGCCTCGGCAAGACCTCGACTCTCTTCTTAACTGCCACAGCAACAGCCACACCTTGACCCTACCCCACCCCACTGCGTATAAATATATATATATATGTTCTCCCCATACAGCGGAGGGAGTTATAACCATTTATAAGGATTTGCTAATATGAGAATACCTAAATACAAACAACATGAGAAAATGGGTCAAGGAGATCCTATGAGAATGGCAGGTCTTGATGTTGTTAAACCTAAATTAAAGACTCCTAAATCACCTAGAAATAAAAAAAGATACGACAAAAGGATGCGTAATTGGAGAATGACTGGAGATCCAGACTATAACTATTATGAATCCTATGATGCAGGTGACGCTCGCTAATAGAAAGTACTAATATGGGATTACTAGACTTTAAACCAGACCTACAAATGAGACTAAGGAATCCTATTGAGGATAACCTAGATCTTGATCGCCTATTTATGGCTGAATCCTCTGGTAGACCCGGACAG
>TARA_R110002050_G_scaffold249661_3_pt1 | contig 12788 bp, 13 predicted proteins | sample TARA_R110002050 | Tara Oceans TARA_R110002050 (sample SAMEA4396988) | marine metagenome | biome: Polar Biome; feature: [DCM] deep chlorophyll maximum layer (ENVO:01000326); material: water (ENVO:00002006), including particulate matter (ENVO:01000060) such as... | depth 25 m
TTTCAGTCTGTTCTTAAAACCTATGGACTTGCCGTCCATAGTGGTTTATTTAACAACATCCACCACCATCATAATGAAAGGTGGATTCACTTATAAAAATATCATTTCTTTTTAAATTAGCCAAGGCTTTAGCCGTTTTGTCGCAGATTGCTAAAGGTTGATTGTTTATTAAAATATGACCAGCGTTATCATCAAAATAATCTTCTTGTCCAAAATAAATGGCCGCTTTCCCTGTGAAAATACACGGTCCATCTGTTGGCATTGGATCCTTTATGGCCGCCACTTCAATAGATTCTATATAAATTAATTCTTTGGTAGCGTAATGTTTTGGATCAAGTATTCTGTAGGGTTTGCGTGCTCTAATTTCAATGGTTCCAAAACCGGCATCGGTAAGTGCTTTTACATATTCGGCAATGGGTAAACTTCCACTTAAACATAATGCACGCAATCTATCGTCATTTCTTAGTTCATCATTCATAGCTTGTTCACAAGTTGGATCGCTCATCACTAATTTTCCATGTGGTTTTAATACACGATACATTTCTGCAATAGCTTTCTTTAAGTCGTCAGCTTTAAAAATATTGAACAGGCAGTTTTGAGCCGCCACATCAATGCTGTTATCCTCAACAGGTAAATTCATGGCGTCCCCTTTTTTAAGCTCTATAAAGTCACTTTTAAACCAAGGGTTTTCAGCTTCAGCTTGAATAAAATTGCTTCTAGAGGCTTCCAGCATTTCATCAACCACATCAATACCTACAACACCACCTTTTTGACGATTGAAATATGAAAATTGTAATAATTCCATGCCGCCACCAACACCAACATAAAGCATTTTTGGATTGTTTGTTAAATCACGTGCATGCACTGTAGAGCCACAACCGTAATTCATTTCCTGCATGATTTTTGGGATCTTTAATCCTGGTAATTCCCAGATTGGATTTGTGGTACAGCATAAACCAATATCAGGCGTTAGGGCTGCCTCTTTATATACGTTGTGTGTGGTTTCTAAGTAGCTCATCTTTTTAGTTTTCAGTCACAGTTTTCAGTTATCAGTAAGTTGTAATTTAATTGTTTACTGTGACTGAATACTGTTTGCTTTTTTACAGGGTTTTAATTAATTCTTTAAATAGGGTAATCATATTTGGTTCTGCTTTTCCGGCCATAGTGATGATTTCTGAAATTTCAACTGGTTTTAAATTGTTCGGGTCGCATTCATCTGTCAATACAGACACGGCAACTGCTTTTATTTTTAAATGATTCGCTACAATTATTTCAGGTACGGTACTCATCCCCACGGCATCAGCACCAAGGATTTTAAGCATTCGGTACTCTGCACGGGTTTCTAGTTGTGGACCCATAACACTGGCATAAACACCTTTGTGCAACGTGATATTATTTTTGTGTGCAATGCGTTCAAATTCTGCATTAATTTCAGCATCATAAGGTGCGCTCATATCAGTAAAACGTTCACCTAAATGCTCTACGCCTTTAAATGCTAATGGTGAACTGCCTTGAAGATTAATATGGTCTTCAATGAGCATTAACTCTCCTTTTTTAAAATTAAGATTGATGGCGCCGGCAGCATTGGATACCAAAAGCGTGTGAATTCCCAACTGTTCCATAATACGAACAGGAAAGGTGACATCAAACAATGAATAGCCTTCATACACATGAAAACGACCTTGCATAACCACCACTTTTTTGGCTTCTAAAATGCCATAAATAAGTTTTCCTTTATGGAATTCTACCGTTGCTGTAGGGAAATTTGGAATGTGATTGTAACTAACTTCATGCAGTATGTCAATCTCATTAATAAGTTGCCCTAAACCGGTGCCTAAAATGATACCAATTTCAGGTTTATCAAATCCTTTTTCTATAAGGTAATTAGTAGTTTCTGTTATATATTTAATCATTGGTATTATAAAATTTCTTTAATTCTGGGTAATCTTTTACATCTTCAAAGGTATCAATATCGTTTAATTCTTCAAGTAATTTAAAATGACTATTTTGAATATCATGTAACGTTTCTTTTAGTACAGAGGACGTTCCCCAATGCTTGTTTTTAAAAATTTTAGCATGCATGGTTTTCATGCCTAACAAATAATAACCGCCATCTTTTGCCGGACCAATTACAATGTCATGATATTGTAACTGTTCAAATGCAATATTGATTTCTTCAGTTTTTAGGTCCAATAAATCGCTGCCAATAATGATAATTTGTTCATAACCTAATTGAAATAATTCAGTAAAAGCATTTTCCATACGTTCACCTAAATTGGTGCCTTGTTGTAATTTTTTTCTAAAAACATCAGCATCCCAAACATCATTTTTTTTAATGGATTCAGAATAAAAAACATATTTATCAGCTTTTGATTTCTCAGAAACTTTAGCTGTATGCTCAAGTAAATATTTGTAAATTTTTAAGGCTGCTTCATCACCAATCGTTTTCGCTAATCGGGTTTTACACTGTCCCAATTCAGGGTTTTTGGTAAAAATAATAAGTGCTTTTTTTGAGGTTGGGAAATAAAAATTGGTAGCAAGTTCATTTTCTCCATCAGAATCTTTCGTACTAAATAGCCCCATTTCAATATATTTTATGTCCTTTTTTTAACCATTTACTCCAGTTTTCAGAATACGTGTGCACATTCTCTGTTTCTTTTCCTTCAGAATTATAAACAGGGAAATCATTATTTTTCCATTCAAATATGCCGCCGTATAGGTTGAAAACATGCAGATATCCTGCCATTTTAAGTTTATAGGCTATCTTTTCTGAGCGAATTCCAATAGAACAGTACACGACTATTTTTTCATTTTTATCTGAAATTTTATGTAATACAGAATCTAAAGAAAAGTGATTGTACCCAACAAAAAGAGCGTTTTTTATATGGCTTGTTTCATATTCTCTTTCTTCTCTGGTATCTAAAATAATGGCTTGTGTTTTTGGGCTTGCTAATTCCTGTACGCTTATATATGGTATATTTTTATGATTATGCTGGCTTAATAAATCAGAAATTGATTCTTGTGCATTTCCAATGAATGTTAGAAAAAGGACCAATATGGATATTCTTGATTTCATATCTTAAGCTACACTTCCTTGACAACTACTTCCTGCACCAGCTGTGCAACCATAACAATGTTGAGAAATAACAATATTTCTGTTGGCTAACAGATCTTCATTATATTGTGAAATATGTTTTACTTTACTATTAACCGGCAATTCAAGCATTTGGTTAAAATCACAGTCATATAAATAACCATCCCAACTTACTGATAATGTATTACTGCACATCACATTTTTTACTGTTGAAGGATTATATGCTTCAACCAATGAATACATATAATCTTCATAATTATCTGATGCTATGAGGTAATCTAAAAACCGACTAATGGGTAAATTTGTAATAGTAAATAAATTATGAAAATGAATATTAAAATCTTCAAGCAATGCCTTTTTAAAATCTTTTTCTAAAGCCGTTTGATTTCCTGGTAAAAAAGCCCCGGAAGGATTGTAAACCAAATCTAAACGTAAATTGCTGTTGGGCATACCATAGCCAATAGCATTTAATTCTTTTAATGCTTCAATAGATTGATCAAAAACACCTGTACCACGTTGCTTATCTGTTTTACCACGAGTCCAATGTGGCATGGATGAAACTACATGTACGTTGTGTGATTTAAAAAACGTTGGTAAATCAGCGTATTTTTTATTGGCTTTAATAATTGTTAAGTTGGAACGAACTATAAAATCTTGGATGCCAACTTTTGAAGCTTCATCAACAAACCAACGAAAATTTGGGTTCATTTCAGGAGCGCCACCAGTTAAATCTAAGGTATGTGCGCCTGTTTTTTTAATCACTTCTAAACACTGTATCATGGTTTCCTTGGTCATGATTTCCTTTCTGTCAGGGCCAGCATCAACATGACAATGCTCACAAACTTGGTTACACATGTAACCGACGTTAATTTGAAGAATTTCTAATTTTTTTGCTGTTAATGGAAACTGATTAGTCTCAGCTATTTTATTGGAAAACTTTGGTAGGTCACCCGTTTTAAAAATGCCATTTGATAATATTTCAAGTTGTCTTTTGCTATTTGCCAGTTCGCTATGGCGCTTATGTAATGATTTTGTTACCAATTGAATTTGATGATTTGAGATATAAGTATTAAGACGTATAATTAACTAAAACTTACATATCAAGTTTGTTAACTTTATTCATCATTTGAACGCCATGAACTAAGGATGCTCCACCACGAATTGCCGCGGCAACATGAAGTGCCTCCATCATTTCTTCTTTTGTGATACCTCGTTGTAAGCCATCACCGGTATAAGCATCAATGCAATAAGGACATTGAATAGTGTGGGCAACAGCCAGTGCAATCAGGGATTTTTCTCTTTCAGATAAAGCACCTTCTTCAAATACTTTTCCATAATAATCAAAGAATTTTTTACCTAATTCTTCATTCCATTCGGATATTTTTCCAAATTTTTTAAGGTCTGCGGGATCATAATAGGTTTTTTGCATGGTCAAAATTTTTAATAAAGATATGAATCTAGTTTCATTAAAGGGAACGGTTGATAAAGGCTTAACAAAAGATTATCACTTATGTTTTTTGAAATAAATGTTATTACAAAAATAAATTATTTAAACACTTACAAGTCATTTTTTTAATTGAATGTGAACGAATAAGAGGCATAAAAAAACCCCGTAAACATTGAAGTTTCGGGATTTTTTCGTGGTACCTCCAGGAATCGAACCAGGGACACATGGATTTTCAGTCCATTGCTCTACCAACTGAGCTAAGGTACCTCGCCAAAGCGGTTGCAAATATAGATTCATTTTTATTATTCGCCAAAAGAAAAATTATAAAAATTGGTTTTGTAAATTTATACCTTTTAATAATGATATGAATTTAGTAATAGATGTTGGGAATTCTTTTGTGAAACTTGCTGTATTTGAAGGAACTACTCCTTTGACAAAAAAAACAGTTAAACCTGAATATATTTTAAAACAGGTTGATTTATTAAGAAACGAGTATCCTCTAATCCAAAGAGCCATAATTTCATCAGTTGGCTCATTAAAAAGGACAGATATAGCCTATTTAAATAATCATTTTAATTTAATTCAATTAGATTCTTCAACAAAACTTCCTTTTAAAAACCGTTATGAAACCCCAAAAACATTAGGAATAGATAGGATTGCATTGGTAAGCGCTTCTGTTCATCAATATCCAAATAGTGATGTACTCATTATTGATGTAGGAACATGTATCACTTATGATTTTGTAACATCAAAAAACGAATATTTAGGCGGTGCCATATCACCCGGGATTCGCATGAGGTACCAATCTTTAAATAATTTAACCGCAAAATTACCGTTGTTAGAAACAGAAACACCTCAAAGTTTAATAGGGAATTCAACAAACAGCTCTATACATTCAGGAGTTGTTTTTGGAATTTTAAAAGAAATTGACGGTATAATTGAAGAGTATCAATTAAAATATAAAGATTTAACAGTTATTTTAACAGGTGGAGATGCTAATTTCTTGTCTAAACAATTAAAAAGTAGCATATTTGCCAACTCTAATTTTCTTTTAGAGGGATTGAACTATATTTTACAATTTAATTCAAACGAATGATAAAAAAACTTGTATTGGTTTTTATTGCCTTTATAGCAATTCAAAGTTACGCACAACAAGGAACAGCTTCACCTTATTCATTTTATGGTATTGGAACCCTTAAATTTAAAGGAACTGTTGAAAACAGGAGTATGGGTGGATTAAGTATTTATACAGATAGCATTCATTTGAATTTAAGAAATCCAGCATCTTATGCAACTCAAAACCTTGGTTCAATTCCTTTTAATGGTGAAAGCAGGCCCGTAAAATATTCAGTGGGTGGAAGTCAATCATCTTTAAATTTTAAAAGTAATTCAAGCAGTGATAAAGCCTCTTCTACAACCTTTGACTATATGGCGCTTTCAATTCCAATTGGAAAATTTGGCGTTGGATTTGGATTGTTGCCTTATACTTCGGTTGGCTATAAATTAGAAAACGTAAATAGTAGCGGAGGCCTTTTAAACAAATTTAGAGGCGAAGGCGGTGTTAATAAAGTATATGTTGGAGTAGGCTATTTGCTTACTAAAAATTTAAGTATAGGGGCTGATGTTAGTTATAACTTTGGGAATATCCAGAATAGTATCATTGAGTATGCTTATGATAGTGAAGGAAATCCGCTGCTATATCAATCAAGAGAAAGTAATAGAAGTGATTTGAGTGGAATAAATTTTAATCTTGGGTTAACATATAAGACCATGATAAATGAGCATTATGAATTTGTTTCGGGTATAACCTATACTCCTGAAAGCAATTTAACATCAAACAATCAGAGAACTTTTTCTACAATTTCAATTAATTCAAGCACCGGTACAGAATTTGAATTAAATTCATTTGAAACAGACCTTGATGCATTAGGATTAAAACAAACAAGTCTTACGTTGCCATCAAAATTTTCAATTGGTGCAGGTATTGGTAAACCAAGGCTATGGTTTGTTGGAGCAGAATATACCATACAAAACACAAGTAAATTTTTTAATCCATTGTTTAGTAGTCTAACAACATCTTATGAAAATGCATCAACGTATTCATTGGGTGGATTCTATATTCCTCAGTATAATTCCTTCAATAGCTATCTTAAACGGGTGGTTTACAGGGCCGGATTACACTATGAAAACACAGGATTAATTATAAATAATGAGTCTATAAATGAGTTTGGCATATCTTTTGGATTAGGATTACCAGTAGGGGATTTATTCTCAAATGCAAATTTAGGTTTAGAAATAGGAAAACGTGGTACAACCAACGGTAATTTAATTCAAGAGAATTTTGTTAATTTCCAAATAAGTTTATCTTTGAATGACAGATGGTTTCAAAAAAGAAAATATGACTAACAACATAAAATTATTATCATGAAAACTAGAATTACTTTATTATTAACATTACTGTTTTTTGTAGGCAATATCAGTTTTGCGCAACAAGATGAAGAATGTATGACTAAACTTTCCATATTTCACGAATATGTAAAAGCCAAAAATTTTGACGCCGCCTATCAGCCTTGGATGGAGGTTAGAAATAAATGTCCAAAATTTAATAATGCCATATACATTGACGGTGAGAAAATTTTAGATGATAAAATTGAAAAAGCCAGCGGTGCTGAAAAAGTAAACTATATCAATGATCTTTTAAAGCTTTGGGATGAACGTGCTGTTAATTTTCCAAGTAAAACTGCAAAAGGAGAATATGCTGCCCAGACTTGTCAATTAATGTATGACAATAGAGAACTTTTAAATAAATCAGATTCAGAGTTATATGAATCTTTTGATGCAGCTTATCAATTAGATAAAGCAACTTTTACAAATCCACAAAGTTTATACACCTATTTTTCTTTAATGGTTGATTTATATGATGCTGGTAAAAAACCTGCTGAAGATTTGTTTAATAAATATGACGATGTTGTAGAGAAGGTTGAAGATGAAGTTAAAAACTATTCTGAAAACCTGAATAATTTAGTTGCTAAAGAAGATGCTGGTACAGCGTTAACAAATAAAGAAGAAAAATTTAAAAGGTATTATGAAAGTTACTTAAGTGCTTATGATCAGATTTCTGGAAGTATTGATCAAAAATTAGGTGATAGAGCAAATTGCGAGAATTTAATTCCGTTATACCAAAAAGGTTTTGAAGCTAATAAAGGAAATGCACTTTGGTTACAAAGAGCAGCCGGAAAAATGTCGGAAAAAGATTGTACTGATGATCCTTTATTCTTTAAATTGGTACATGCATACCATGGATTAAGTCCGTCTGCAAAATCAGCATATTACTTAGGAATTTTAAAAGATAAAGAAGGTAAAATAAGTGAAGCCATTTCTTTTTATGAAGAAGCTATAAAATTAGAAACAGATAATTTCAGAAAAGCAGACCTTAATAATAAGATTGGGTTAAAATTAAAAGGTAGAGGCAACTACGGAAGAGCCAGAAGTTTTTTCAGGGAAGCACTTAGATTAAATCCTTCAAACGGGCGTCCTTATTTATCTATTGCCGGAATGTACGCTTCAAGCGCAAATGATTGTGGGGATACCAATTTTAATAAAAGAGCGGTATTCTGGTTAGCTGCTGATGAAGCAAGACAAGCAGGAAGAGTAGATCCAACATTGAGAAGTGCAGCTGCACAAACAGCTGAGAATTATATGTCAAAAGCACCTACAAAAGCTGATATTTTTAGTGCTGGAAATTCAGGTCAAGTTGTTAAAATAGGTTGTTGGATTGGAGCTTCAGTTACAGTGCCAAAAATATAAATGAAAATAGTACAACATATTAATATAATATGCATGGTCACAGTTATTTCTGTGACCATGTTTTTTTCCTGTAAAAACAATTTAAAAGACGTTCAAAAAATTGGTATTTCTGAAAACGAACCTATTGGCGTAGCTGAAAATATTAATTTAAAATATACTGACTCTGGTAAGATAAAAGCAATTCTTATAAGTCCAAAAATGCTAGATTTCTCCAACAGAGAATTTTCATTTAATGAATTCACCGAAGGTATTAACCTTGAATTATATGATGAACAGGATCAAAAAAGTACGGTAGTAGCAGATTACGCTATTATTTACAATGATACAGATTTAATGGATTTACAGGGGAACGTTATCATTGCTACCAAAGATATGGACACTTTATTTGCAGAACAGTTATTTTATGACCAAAAAAAGGAGTGGCTCTTTACCAATAAGCCTGTAACATTCAGAACCGGTTTAGATTTAATTCATGGTAATGGTTTTGATTCTGACACAAAATTCACAAATGCAGAAGTTCTTGAAATAAATGGTATTATTACGGTCAATGAATAATCTAAAACAATAAAAATTTCTCACAATTTTTTTAAGTATCTTTGCTGTTTATGTTTTTAATTAATCAATTCAAATGAAAATTGTTAAGTTTTTTCAGTATGCCTATTTAATTTTTGCCGCTTTATTTTTATATGACGCTATAAATAAATATATCACAAATGGTACTATTGCTTATATATCTATTTTGTTTTCAGCTCTTGCGGTTTTTATGTATTTTTTCAGACAAAGATTTAATAAACGTTATGATAATAAAGACAATTCAAAATAAATGGCCCTTTATGTAATCATCATAATTGCTTGCTTAATATTATCTGCTTTTTTTTCAGGTATGGAAATTGCTTATGTGTCTTCAAATAAAATCCATATTGAAATTGAAAAAAAGCAAGACGGGTTTTTAGCCAAAGTGCTGACAAAACTTACCGCAAAACCTTCTAAATATATTGCTACCATGCTTATAGGTAATAATATAGCACTTGTTGTTTACGGGTTTTTTATGGGAGATATGTTGGTAGTATGGTTTCAATCCATGCTGCCATTTTCATCAAGTATTTTAAACTATTTACTTGTTGATTTAAGTTTGTTATCACAAACCATAATATCAACGTTGGTCATTTTAATTACGGCTGAATTTTTGCCGAAAGTATTTTTTCAAATTTACGCCAATACCTTAATTAAAATGTTAGCGGTTCCAGCTTACGTTTTTTATGTATTCTTTGCTTACATTTCAGATTTTGTTATTTGGATATCCGATATGATATTAAGGCAATTTTTTAAAACTGAAGGCGATCAAATACAATTGGCTTTTACAAAAGTTGAGCTTGGTAATTATATTAGTGAACAAATGGAATCTGTTGAAGCGCATGAAGAATTAGATACTGAAATCCAAATTTTTCAAAATGCACTGGAATTTTCAGAAGTAAAAGCACGTGAAGTCATGGTGCCAAGAACCGAAATAATTGCCGTTGAACTAAAAAATTCCATTAAAACCCTGAATGCACTTTTTACAGAATCTGGTTGTACTAAGATATTGGTTTATGACGAAACGGTTGATGATATTTTAGGATATGTACATTCTTTTGAATTATTTAAAAAACCAAAAGACATAAAGTCCATTATTCTGCCGGTTGAATTTGTCCCAGAAACCGTTTTGATTAAAGATGTGTTAAGCGTACTTATAAAAAAACGCAAAAGTATTGCTGTGGTTTTAGATGAATATGGAGGCACTTCTGGTATTATGACTGTTGAAGATATTGTAGAAGAATTATTTGGTGAAATTGAAGATGAACATGATACAGATGATTTAATTGAAGAAATTATTGACGGAAAAACCTTTAAATTTTCAGCACGCTTAGAAGTAGATTACATTAATGAAACCTATAAATTAAATCTACCTGAAAGTGAAAATTATGAAACTCTTGGTGGTTTGGTTGTTAATCATACTGAAGAGATTCCTTTTCAAAATGAGGTTGTTGTGATTGACGTTTTTCAGTTTACAGTTTTAGAAGTGTCAAACACTAAAATTGATATGGTTGAGCTTAAAATTTTAAAAGAAGATTAAATTCAATAGTTTAATTTAATTAATGCGGTTTTCTATTTTATTATTAAATAGAAATTGGTATTTTCGCGCACAATATTTTTGTAATAAACTTAACAAAGAAATGACCCAATAAGGGTTTTAAAATAATTTACTTTACAGATGGCAATTTTAAATAAAATCAGACAACGTTCACTATTTTTGATACTTATCATTGGGTTAGCTCTATTTTCATTTGTCCTTTCAGGCTTATTTAAAAATGGAAGTGCAGCTTCAAAAACTTCTCAAAACACGGTTGGGGTAATCAACGGAAAAGATATTACCCGTGAGGATTTTTTACAAAAAGTTGAAATTGCCCAAAAACAAGCTGGACCTTCTGCAACCAATACTCAAGTAATGAATAGGGTTTGGGATCAAGAAGTAAGACAAGCTATTATGGAGTCACAGTTTTCAGAATTAGGGATAACCGTAGAAAAGGACCAAATGAGGGATTTGCTTAAAACAGCATTGGCAACTACTCCCGATTTTTTAAATGAAGCTGGATTATTTGATGAAAATAAACTGAATGAATATATCATAAATTTAAAAGAAACTTCTCCTGAAAATTATAAGAGTTGGATAAATTATGAAAAATCATTGGCTTCAAATGCATTACAACAAAACTATTTCAATTTAGTAAAAGCAGGATTGACCGGTACACTTGCCGAAGGTAAATTAGAACATCAATTAGAAGGGAATAAAGTGGATATTAAATATGTTCAAATACCATATTCTTCTATAGCGGATAGTACCGTTACTGTTTCGAAATCTGACATTTCAAATTATATTGAAAAGCATAAAAAGCAATATAAAGTTGAAGCTTCAAGAGACATTAGGTATGTAGAGTTTAAAGAGGTGGCTACTGTTGCTGACGAGGACGAGATTAAGGCTGGTTTAACTGCTTTGATAAACAATAGAGAAGTTTATAATGAAAGTTCAAAATCAAATGAAACAATTGTTGGGTTTTCAAAAACAACAAATAACGAAGCTTTTGTTAATTCAAATTCAGATATAAAATTTGATAATAGGTTTGTGTTCAAATCTGCATTACCTGCAACTATTGCTGATAGTATTTTTAATTTGAATGAAGGTGGAATTTACGGGCCTTATAAAGACAATGGCTATTTTAAATTATCAAAAGTTGTTGCCATTAAACAAATTCCAGATTCAGCAAAAGTAAGACACATTTTAATTCCTTTTATAGGCGCTAGAAGTGCGGATGCTCTAGTTAAACAAACGGAAGAACAAGCAAAACAAACCGCAGATAGTATTTTATCTGTTGTAAAAGCTGATAAAACAAAATTCCCGGAATTGGTAAAAAAGTATTCGTCAGATGTAGGAAGTGTTGAAAAAGAAGGACGTTATGATTGGCATCCTTACAATTCTATGGTTCCGGAATTTAATGACTTTGAGTTTGAAGGAAAAGTTGGAGATATAGGTGTAGTTAAAACTAGTTTTGGATTTCACATCATTGAAATTGAAGGTCAAAAAGACAAACAAAAGGCCGTACAGGTAGCAACTATTGCTAGAAAAATAGAACCCTCTCAAACTACTATAGATAAAGTGTTTAGGGATGCTTCGAATTTTGAAATTTCAGCTGATACTAAAGATTTTCAGGAATTAGCGACCGAAAGTAAATATGAAGTTCGTCCGGTAAATGGCATTAAGATTTTAGATGAAAACATACCTGGTATTGGAAACCAAAGACCAATTGTAAGATGGGCATTTGATGAAGAGACTGAAGTTGGTAAGATAAAACGTTTTAACACATCAACAGGGTATGCAATTGTTCAGCTTGTAGCAAAACATAAAGAAGGATTAATGCCTGTTGAAGAGGCTACAGTAACGGTTCTGCCAATTTTACGAAAAGAGAAAAAAGCAAAAATAATTAGAGATAGAGTGAAAGCAACTTCACTTGAAGATGTGGCTGCAGCTGAAAAAACTACGGTTAGAACGGCTTTGGCTGTTAATATGAAAAACCCAACTATTTCAGGTGCTGGAAAAGAGCCTTTAGTTGTTGGTTCTGCCTTCGGATTAAAAGAAGGAGCAACTTCAAAATTAATTGATGGTAACAATGGTGTTTACATGGTGCAGGTAACTAAAATATCTCCGGCTGTTGCATTGGATAATTATCAATCTTTTGCAAATCAAGTTGAAACTCAAAAAATGAATGTTGTAAGCTCACAACTTTACAATGCGTTAAAAGAGGCAGCAGAAATTGAAGATAATAGAGCAGAGACAAAAATTGAATAGAAATATATATTCGTAATAAAAAAGAGGCTGTCTAAAAAGTATATATTAACCGTCATTAC
>TARA_R110002050_G_scaffold77925_3_pt1 | contig 12788 bp, 22 predicted proteins | sample TARA_R110002050 | Tara Oceans TARA_R110002050 (sample SAMEA4396988) | marine metagenome | biome: Polar Biome; feature: [DCM] deep chlorophyll maximum layer (ENVO:01000326); material: water (ENVO:00002006), including particulate matter (ENVO:01000060) such as... | depth 25 m
ATACAGTAGATTTGTTTACACATTCAAAAGAATGTACCCCCTTATTAGGTCAATGGAAACTTATTCAAGCAAAAACAAAGTGGGCTAATGAAAAAGCAATGATAGAAGCCCGAAATAAGTTTCTTGGAAATTGTATTCGACCATACCCCGTATTTCTTAATTAAATAGTATAATAAAATAAATCATTTGAATTATGAAAGGAAAAGGAGTTTATTACGCAATTATAATATTAGGAGTGGGTGCTATTTCTTATATGTATTTTTTAAGTGATGCGGGTAGTAAAGCATCGTTATCTGATGATATAGATGCAGAATATGAAGATTTAAAATCACTAAATAGATAATGAAAAATATAGGAATTTCAGTAGGAGAATGGTCAGATAACCAATATGCAAACTTTGGAAGTTCACAAGACCGACTTATTATGAGTGGTATAAGTGGGTTTTTACCTTCTTTATCTACGTCAGCAAGAAATACGAGTATGTATGGAGGTAGTAGAGGTATTCGAGATAGAAAAGATACTGCTAAATTGTTATTAAATGATGGTTTCTCTAAACTTGATATAAGTCGTTTGTGGAGGAAATATCAAGACTTTGTGAGTACTGAATTTGATAAATCTAAATTTATTGCTTACGCTAAAAGAGAAAGGTTGATAGAGCAAGTAAGAAAAAGTGAGGATGATGCTATATATGAACAAGCAAAGGAAGAAGAAGAAAAAGAAATCATAAATGATTCAAACCTTTTTCCTACAAATGAAGAACCAACAGAAAACATAACATCTACCACATCCGTACCCACAAAAAAAAGCAATAAAAACCTATATATTTATGGTGGTATTGGTTTAGTGGTTATAGTAGGTGCTTTTTTAATATTTAAAAAGAAATAAAATGACAGAGTTATTAGGTAAATCAGTCGGAGAATGGTCAGCTAACGAATATTTAAATTATGGTGGTACTGTTGGTAGTTCATTTAATCGAAATACAGATTGCGATGGTTTAATACTAAGTGAATGGAGAAAATGTGGACTTAGTTTAAGCGAGTGGGGAAGTAGAGCGAGTGCTAATTCAACTCTTAAAGGAAATGGATTAACAAGCGTACAAATTGCAAGGTATTGGAAAAAATTTCAAAACGAAGTTCAGAGTTCTTTTAGTAAATCCTTATTTATTGAATATTCTATGAGTGAATATAAAAAAGAGTATGATGCTTTAGAAAAAAACAAACCTAAAAACGATATAATCACAGACGAGGTAGTAAATACACAACCCCCAAATGAAGAACCAACAGAAAACACAACATTTACCACATCCGTACCCACAAAAAAAAGCAATAAAAACCTATATATTTATGGTGGTATTGGTTTAGTAATAATAGTAGGAGCGTTTTTAATATTTAAAAAGAAATAAGTTATGCAAACAACAGATTTAAATGACAGTATGATGACCGACTTTTATCAAGTAGGCGGTTATTCAAGTTTCGGAGGAGGTTTGAAAAGAGCAAAAGAGAAATTAGAGGCAAAAGTTGAAGAAAAGAAACGACAACAAGCGTTAGAGATTAAAAGATTACTCGAAGAAGAAGAAAAGCTTGAGCAACAAATTATTAACGAGCAAAATGTTTTAAAAAATCAAGTTATAGACACACCTTCTCCACAAGCAGATGAAAATAAAACTCCTTATCTTTGGATAGGACTTGGGGCGGTAGTTTTAGTTGGAATAACAATATTGATAGTCAAGAAATAATAAACACAAAGACACAGATGAAATATACAAGTATTCAGTCAGCAAATCAAAGATACAAAGCAAGTGGTTCAGTTTTACCATTTAAAGATTGGCTAAATAGAGAAAAAGCAAAAGGAGAGGTAATACCTAAATTGGGAGTAACTGATAAAATTGAAGATGCAATAAATGGTAATCTTATGAATGATAATAATAATAAAAACGATGAATCAAATACTATTCTTGGATTAAGTAAGCCTATTTTATTTATTTCGGCTTTTTTGATTGTAGGTGCAGTGGCATATAAATACTATTATAAAAAATAAATGAATTATACTTTAAATAGCAGATATGAGCAAATGACAATAGGTATTAGTGTTCAATGTGCAAGACCTATTAAATTACGTTTAATCGTGGTTGATGCGGAAAAGCCATTAACATCTTTTACTAATAGGTATAAAACTGTTAATAGTAGTTATAAGTTTTATGTGCGTTTACCGATGACCCCAAAAACTTTAGATATTCGTCTAACTGATGATGATGGTTCAGACATTAGAAATGTTGTAAGGGTTTTAAATATAGAGAAGTACGGATTAGAAAAACGTATGGATGAAGTTGATTTCAATAGTTATTCTGTTGGAGCGTTTGTAGATTTTGCTCAAAAATTTAGTTTTAATGCTTCATATTTGGGTGCAAATACTTATGAAAGCGATTTACGACATTATAAAATAGAGTATTTAAACACAATAGTAGGTCAAAATGGTCAAGAACTTCCTACTCCCGCAAGGATTAGTAAAAGTACGGGTAGGATTCAAGTGTCTAAAAAACTATTTAAAGATTATACAGTACCAATGAGAATGGCAATTCTGTTACACGAGTTTGCTCATTTTTATTTGAATGAAAATATTGACGATGAAATAGAAGCAGATTTGAATGGCTTATTGATATACTTAGGTCTTGGTTATCCTCGTATTGATGGTTACGAAGCCTTTTTGCAAGTGTTTGAAACAACACCAACGCCACAGAATAAAAATAGATATGACATTATAAATAATTTTATTACTAATTTTGATAAGAAAAAGTTTGTAATGTACTAAAAAAATAAAATAAAATAAAAAAATTATGATTAAATTTATTACAAATAATGGTTCGTTAGAGATTAAAAGCGGGAATACAGTTTTACTACTTACGCCTATGAGTAATTTAGCTTTTACCTCTTTAGATTTATATAATGCTATACCAAGAATAACTTTATATAATGCTAATGTAGGTATAAACGAAACATTATTTACCGCAAACCTAAGTCAAGTTGCAGATAATAATGGAAATTTTTTCACAGTTGATAGCTTTTTAACTTACGCATCATTAAATTTTGGAATGACAGTTACAGAAAGTAGTAGTCCAACACCGACACCGACAGATGGAATAACCTTTAAGTTTCCAATCGAAAGTGGACAAACAATAGCACAAAATGACTTTGTTCAGTTAAATGATAATGGAGAAATTTTTAAAGTAGAAGCAAATGGAAGTGTACCTGTAACAATGCCTATTGGTAGCACTGCAACTTGGTCTACAAATTCTGCTCCTATGATTGATAGAGATAACTTGGTACAATGGATTGATAACACAAATTTTATTATATTTTTTACTTATCAATCTAACCCTATGAGTTCTAATACTACCGCATCTTACCTCATAGGTGGAAGCGTAGATTTACAAGGAAATTTTACTTACTTAAACGCACCAATCGAACAAGTTAATTCAGTTCCCATAACACAGATTGAATTTGCTTTAGATGAAACAACTCTTGGGAACAATGTTGTTAGCGGTATAACTACTTCGGGAGGGAATACTCGTGAAGCATTTATCAGAGCATTTGAATACGACAAAACTACGCAATCTTTTACGTTTGGAACAACCGATAGTATAGGTGCGGGTTTAGTAGACCAAAATAGTAGTTATCCTTTAGTTACAAATATTGGTCAAGGAAAGTATTTATGTGCGTGGACATATACGAATATTGCTTTTATTGTAACTGTTTCGGCATTAACAATAACAAAACATTCAAACACAACTTTAAGTTCCAATAATGGTAGAGGTCATCTTGTTAAAGTTACTAACGACAAAGTAATTTTAGTTCTTATGAACAGTAGTTATAATTTTTTTAGTATATGTCTTGATATTAGCGGTAATGTTATTACGTTAGGTTACGAAAGCACATCTACACTTCAATCTTATACTTGGTCTGTTGCTACCAAAGTTTTAAATTCTGATAACAATTTTTATATATCTTACGCTCAAAGCAGTATGGGTGGGGCTGAAAATGTTGGACAAGGAACTTACGATGCAGTAAGCCAAAATGTTGTGTGGACTACAACTACATATACACACCCTAATACTTTGGATGTAGCAGATATTTCATTTTACCCTACCACCAAAGTTCTAATTACAAGTGGAAAACTTAATGGTCAGCCACAAGCAAATATAATAGACTTTAATGCACAAAGTTGTATTACGAAAGTAGTAGGTACTATATCGGGAACTAATGTTGGTTGCGATGTAAACTCTATCGGTGGGGTTGTGTTTAATTATGCTAATAGTTCAAGTTTTGGTGGTGTTAAAGAAGGATTATCGTCTTATGGTACTTTAGGAAATATTGTAAGTACAATAGACCCTACAAGAGCGATTGGAGTTGCATCTGATGAATTAGGAAACGTTGAGATTAATGGGTCAGTAGTAACGGATTCAAGTTTAAACTTAACAGTTAATCAAAAGGTATATGTAGATGTTGCGGGTGTAAAAAGTTCCACTAATGCTGATGGTTCACTTTCTATTGGTTATGCAATTTCAACTACTTCTTATGTATTAATAATAACAAGATAAATAAAAAAAATGAGCAAAGATAATATAGTTGGTAAAACGGGAATGTTTATTAAAAACAATAAAACTGCAATGCTTTACATTGGTGGAACAATAGGCGTAGTTTTATTGGCGAGTATTTTGTACAAAAGAATAAAAAAAGTTTTAAACCCTACGCAACCACAAGCAACAGATAAAACAGTAGTAGACGATATAAGAGTAGATGATAGTAAAACTACGATTAGCCTACAACAAGCAAAATCATTTTCTAATCAGTTAGTCGGTTATTTCTCAACTTCGAGTGGAACAGACGAAGATGGAATTAAAAGCATTTTTGAAAAAATAAAAAATAAAGACGATATGAATTTGCTTTATAAAACATTTGGTTTTAGACCTTATTCTCATACAAATCAAGGAGAAGCAAGTGGGGTTTTGTGGGGTGTATTGGAAAATGCGGGAGGTTATTCTCAACTTGATTTATTAGGTTGGTTAGACCAAGAATTAGGTGTTTTTGATTGGAGAACAAAAAAAGTTGTAAATGAAAAATTAGGATTAATTGGTTTAAGTATTTAATTATGGCAAAACCTTATTTCAGACCATATATATTTCCATCGACAAGTAATTGTCAGACTTTAGATGCTCAAATTAGCAGATTAAGAGATGAGAAAGACTTGGTGTATCGTGGCGAAATGGTTGGCAGTAGAAATGTCGTTCAAGATTTACTTTTAAGAAAAGAGGTTCAGTTTGCAACTTTGTATTGTAGTCAAAAATTAGAAGATGAAAGTGTTAAGGGAAGCCTTGATATTCAAAATAAGTCATTTAAGGATGCGGAAGAAAGAATTATTGGGGAATCTAATAAAAAAAGACAAGTTATGCTTATAGGTGGAGGAGCAGTATTACTAATAGGGTTAGCAATTTTTGTAAAATAAAGATATGGGTATATGTTGGAAAAGTAGTAGTAGATGCGAAAGAGATAGGTATAATTCACTTATGAATGAAAAGCGTAGGGAATACCCTAACGTGTCATATAATTTTGAATCTTGGAAAAAAGTGCCACCCGCTTTAAAATTAACTCAATGTAACTCTTTAGGTGCTGACGTAAATGAATTAAGGCTTTTAAAGGCGGGAAAGATAGAAGATGCAATGCTTTCTGATGGTCATAGAGTAGATGAGCGTGGGAAAAAAGTCTATACTGCTATATACAATGAATACAGTAAATTATATATGCGAAGATATTGCGACCCAATATTGCAAACAGATGTTCAAAATAAAGATGCGTTAGACTTAAAGATTAGAGCAGACAAAAATCAAGCACGAATTGAAAAAGATACTGAAAAGCAAAGAACTATAATTATTGCAGTTGGTGGAGTGGTATTACTATTAGGTACAGTTGTAATATTAAGAAAGCTATAATGAATAATATACAAGTAAATAGCATTGATGATATAGGGTTTTCAAATCCTAACAGTAACTCTAATTGGAATCGAGTTGATGGAGAAAAAGAAGTTAAGCCTTACTTTGGTCAGTCAGACCCGAATTGGAGAGAAAATGCTCAAGAAATAATAGATGAGCAAGAAGAAGAAATGAAGCGTTTAGAAGATGCTCAAAGAAAAAAAAGCCTACCAACAGAAATATTAATTTTTGGTGGGGGTACGTTAGTAATACTAACAATATTGGTAATTTATAAATATGTAAAAAAGTAAAAAGATGAAAAACAATTATTTAAATGCTTGTGGTTGTGGTCATTCTAATATGGATGGTCAGCAATTAAAAGGCTATGGTCAAGATGTTTTAGATACAGTTCAAACGGGTGCAATGGACATTTTTGATATGGTTAAAAGCACGGGGGATTTTGTTGTAGAAGAAGCAAAAGAAGGCTACGAGCAAGTAAAAGAACAAGGAGAGAAATTAGACGAAAAAGAACGAATTATTAAATCTATTCCAAACTCATATATAGTTTTTGGTGCTATCGGGTTGCTAATTTTTAGTATGGTAAAGTAAATGAAAAAAATTCTGTTTATATTAGGTTTAGGTGGTATTGGTTATGGTGTTTATTACTATTTTACCGAACAACTAAAGTTGGCTTTAGATTGGGATTTTAAGATATCTAATTTTAAGTTAAACACTGTTACATCACAAGGTGCTGATATAGACTTAGTAATTTCAGTATTGAATAAATCATCATTTGCAGTAGAGGTAAAAAACTACGATATTGATTTGTTTTATTCGGGTGTAGCAATAGCTAAAGCAAAAAGCGATGGTAAGTTTACAGTTCAAGCAGATAGTTGGTTTAATGTACCAACAAGTGCATATATAAGTTTCGATAGTGCTAAAGGAATATTAGGAGATTTAGGTAAAACACTATTATCTAATAAGCCTATTGAAATTACTGTTAAAGGTAAAATGAATATACTTATAGCGAACATATCAAAAGAAATTATATTTAATGCAAAAGACATAATGGTAAGTCAAAATAGTGCTGATGATTTAGGTTTAAGTAAGCCAATTAACGATATAAATAAACTATTAGGAAAATTAGGAATAAAAATATAATTTATTTTAAAAAATAATTTATCTTTACTATTCAACAACAAAAAACAAGAAATATGATTTTCGGAAAGACACAAAAAATAATGAAAACGGGTATTGCGAAGTATTCTAAAGAGTTTGAGATAACTAAGGATAACACGCAAATACTTATAACCGCCCAAGAAAAAGAGGGGGCATTAACTTTTAAGATGTGTAATGGTTGGAATCCAAAGAAAAGGGTTGGTTTCAAGGATATTATGGATGTACGGGTTGATATGTTAGGGTTTGAGATAATGGCATCTCCGTTTTTAAGTAAAAGTGTTGAAATGTATGCAAAGTACTATGATGTTCTTGTGAAAGATATAAATCTATTTATATTTGAGAAAAGTGATAAAGTAGGTGTAGCGGTGTATGAGGGTACAAAGTTTAAAGAAACTCTTACATTAGAAAAACAATTTGAAAGATTAGGAATTTAATATAATAAAATGGCAGTAAAAAAAGCAACACCAAGAGCAACATCCGTAAGCGGTAAGGATATGAATTGGATAAAAGATAAATTAACCGAAATAGATGTTGATTTAAAACTTTTAAAACAAACTGTTATTGGAAATAAAGAATATGGTCAAAAAGGCTTAGTGGAACAAGTTAGTGAGCATAGAAAATATATAGAAAACGATAAAAATCTTAAAGCTAAATTTGTTGGAGGAAGTTTAGTCGTAGGAACTCTTTGGACTTTATTACTAAAGTTTTGGGATAAAATATTTGGATAAAATAAAAACAATAATATACAAGATGAAAGACTTAAAAGACACACTACAAGTTAAAGAAAAAGAGAATAAGAAAAGCTATAAAATAATAAAAGAACAAGAAGAAAAAGACTTATTGATTTTTATTAATGATATGCCAACAAAATTTGGCTTACCTCTTTTAAAGTTTTTAGAAAGCTTAGAGAATATTAAACAGTGATAAAATAAAAATTATGGCAATAACAGTATCAGCACCACAAAATATTGGTTCTCCAAACGGGAACTCTCTTGCGTTATATAAAGATGCAAGTACGGGATTATTTTACGTTAAAGACATTAACGGACAAATAGAGCCACTTTCTGTATCAAGCGGATTTGTTTCGGGTTCGGGAATAGCGGGGCAAATCCCTAAATGGAAAGACGCATCTACATTAGAGGATAGCGTTATAAAACAAGGTGCAAATGGTAATATAGGTATAAATACAGTAGGGTCTAATCCCGCAGATGAACTTCACGTTAATGGAATTATAAGGGCGGTATCAAATACAGCGAGTGGTTTTTGTTTTATAGCTTTAAACAATATTGGAAGTTCAGCTTCGGGCATACGTTTTCAAGACCAAGATGGAGTACTACTTTTAAAAGATAGAAGTAACGTAGAAACTGTAAATATAAGGTCTAAAAATAATTCTTACATTAATGGTGGAAATTTAGGCTTAGGAACTACAACCCCCCCCTCAACACTTACAGTAGAAGGAAACGAAGATGGTACAGAATATGTTGGGAGATTTCGTAATACGGGAACGGGTCGTGGAGTTTTGGTGACAACAGATAGCGATGCGGTTGGTGGTGATATTTTATCACTTGTTAGCGGTAGCCCCCCCTTTAGCGGTCTTGCTTATAAATTTTGGTTTGGTAGAGATGGTCGTTTGGGTTTAGGAAGTTCAAATCCACAGTCTCAAATAGAAGTTAATGGTGGGGATATTGAGGTTAAAGGTTCTACTAATGGTGTTATACTTGAATCTCCCGATGCAACAAGATACAGAGTTCAAGTTGAAAACGGAGGCACTTTAAGTGTAACCGCAATATAAATATTATGGAAGAATTATTAAACGATTTACCAATACAGTTACAACTTTGGAATAACTTTATTTTTGAGAAACCACAAATAGTAGTTAAGATTTTAAAGAAAAACGGGATTAGGGTTTCATCAAAGCCGACCTTACCCGAACTTATACAAAAGTCTGTTAAAGGCATATCTGATGGCAATCAAGGTTTAATAGATGATATAGATGCCACTCTTAAAGATGATGGTTATCGGGGTATAATATTTACTACGGGTTTAGTCGTATCGTCTTTAATTAGTATTGGTAGTGCTATTTTTGGTGCAAGTCAAGCAAAGAAGCAAAGACGAGCAATGCTTAATATGAAGCTAATGGAATTGGCAAGTAATGAAAAACTTACTTATGCCAATATTCAAGCTATGAAAGAGTTAAGTCGTATAGAGATTTTAACAAATACAATACAAAGCTATTCAGAAAGTTTGCAACGAGAAGCAACATTAAGACAAAAAGATACTGCATTATTCATAGGTATTATGGGTGTAGGATTAGCAGTTGTTTATGCTACAACTCAAATTTTTAAATAAAAAGATATGACAAAAAATAAATACTTAAACGCAAGTGGTATTCCAAGTGGAGGTGGTGGTGGTGTAACCCCAAAAGGAGGTGGCGGTAGTGCAGATTTAATTTCATTTGGTGTTAGTACCATTATTGGTCTTGTAGCGGGTGGTATAGATGCTAAAGAGAATCGTAAACTTCAAGAAAAGTTAGCCAAACTATCTCTTAAACAACAAAAAGAATTAGAGGAAAAAATGTTAGCCACTAAAAGTGGGTTAGAAAGGCTAAACATAATGTACCGAACCTTTACAGTTTTAGAGAATCAAAAGCTATTAGATTCACGAAAAGGAAAGCAACTTACACTACTTTATTTTATGGGTGGAGGTATTTTACTTTTAGTAGGTTTGTCAATTATATATAAAAAAAAGTAGGTTATGGATAACGAAACAAAAAACATATTAAAGATTTTAGGAGTAGCAGTAGTTGTTTTGTTTCTTTTAAAACCAAAAAAAGGTAAACGAAATAAGCTAAAAGATGCTACTTCCGAGCCTAAAGTAGATAAAACAGAAGCAGTTTCAGAAAAAGAATTTGAAAACGCAATCGTTTCTATAAAAGCATATAGAAGTGCTTTAAATAACAAAGAATCTGTTGAAGAATTAGATAAACTAAACAGAATACTTTTAAAAGAAAATGGAATCAAAGTGTTTTTATCGCCTAAAAGTGGTAAATTGACTGCAAGAAATAGTAAAGGACAAGATGTCGCTAACGAAGAATAAATATGGCGGGAAGTTACGCACCAATAATTACAGTTTCCCCTACACCATTTATAGCGGTTACTACAAATGACCTAACCCCTTATGCGGAAATTCAAGAAACGCAAGGTACAATAAACTACGAAGCAGAATCACTTTACTTACAAGCCAATTCTATTGCTCAAATCAATGAGCCTTTAGATGTTGAGATGTATGATTCTAACGGAAAGTTAGACAAAACAAAACGCATCAACGTAGCAGACCCTAATCAATTTCAAACCTCAAAAGATATAGACCTTAAAGACAACCCTATAATTTTTAATGGTCGGTCAAGGTTAAACTTAAACTTACTTCCAAATGAAAATATAAGACTATATTTCCAAACACAACAAACAGAGCCAAGCGACTTTTTAGAGGGTGCAAAAACTTTTTTTAGTGAGGACTTTATGGACACCTATGGGTTTTTTAATGATTATGACGATGAAGTTAGAGAGGAAATAAAAATTATGAAAAACGGAATGAATGGCAATCGTACTAAATAAATATTGTGTTCTTTATAATGATGATAAGTCAATTAAAGCATTGTTTTTTGGTTCTAACCAAAGTGTAAACACACCTCATAGTATATATGGTACAAATAACTATCAAGATTTGGTAGATTATATAAATGATAATAATTTATATGAAGATGAAAATACTTTTATAGATTATAAAAAGCTAAAAAGAGTAGAGGAAAGTGTTGAACAAACTCTATTAAATTATGACGATTAATGGCATCCGTAAAATCTGACATATCATTACAAATAAAAAATAACCTAAATAGAACTGCAAACTTTTCTATTCTTGGCGGTACGCAAGACCCCTCAAACGGACAAGCTAATGCTAAAACTCTTTATGATTGGGATTTAACTGCTGAAACATTCGCCAACACAAACGTTCTTACTATTGAAGCATCCACAATTACAAATCCAACAGTAATTACCTATGAGGTTGGAAATCAAGATGGTGCTATAACAGACCTTGAAACAGTAGTAAGGCTTTTAAATACTCTCAACTTAGGTATATTTAATCTTGATGGTAATGTAGTTTGGATAATTGATGATGTTAATGTTTTTGGAAATATATCTATATTAGTTTCTTTATCATTTAATATAAACGTATTTGTTCAAGAAGCATATAACTATTTTGATTCATTAGGAAAAACACCTTTAGTTGATTTCCAAACACAATATACTTCTGTAATACAACAAGCGGTAAATACAATACCCGATTTTGTAGATTTTGTAGAATCACAAGGTTGGGGTTTATGCTATCCAACAAACGCATCAAATATAGATTTAGCAAGAGTTACTGCGGGAGATATTTTTTTAACAACTGATACGGGTGGAGTTTTATCTACTAATCAGTACGCAAGTGGTACAAGTTTTAATATTGGAGGATTTGATAATGCCTTACTATACGCACCCGATGTTAATTCTTTTAAAACCTTACAAAGTTTAACTTTTGATGCACCTTTACTTACAATAGTTAATGCTTATATTTTTAAGTATTTATTTGAAGCACCCGTTTTTTTATCTTTTAATCAAAACCCCGCTTTAAATAATGGTTTTCAGTTTTTAGACCCCTCATATTTTCCAAGTCCAACTACATTTGGAACTCATAACTTTAGGATGCCACCTTTCGGAACAAACCAACTTAACTTATATGGTTCAGAGTTTCCTAAATTAGATATTCAATCGGGTACATATACTATAAGTGCATCTCAATCAGCAGATGATATTGATTTAATAAATGTTAATAGTAGTATAGTTTTTGACACTATGGGTCAAGACGTTAATTTAACGTTAAATAAATTAATAGAAAGTCTTACAAGTACCATTTTAGTAGATTTTAGTTCATTGATTTTAGTTGGCGATGGTCAAAGTATTGATATTTCTACAACAGACACTACTAAACAAACAGTAACTCTTTCTAATGAGTTCAATTCAATTTTTAACTATGGTACATCATTAAAGGGCGAAACTTTTAGACTTGGTTCTGTGCAGAATGGAGGAACGGATTGTGATATAATATATAACGACAGTATTACGCCATTAAATTTAGGGTTTAAAACAGTCGATTTAGAGCAATCTTTAACAACCAACCTTCCTCCTATTGGTTCGGGGGGTGGTAGAATGGGCTTTGTTAATGGTCTTGACTATACACTTTTGTTAGATTTATCATCTCAAACAGTACCCGTTGGTGGTTTTGAAATGGAGTATTTCAATAATTGGTTTTTGGAATTAGGAACACAAGATTTTTTATCACAAACTTCCGCAGTTACAACGGGGTTATTTGGAACTATACTTACTGCTGACTTTAATACATTTGTTTTAAGTGGTCAAGGCATTAGTGGTTATTACGCATTGATTAAAAACGGGTTTACAATTACAACACCCGCATTTGCAATTACATCTAACTTATTTACATTTACAATAAACGAATCTGCATTATGTTTTATAAGAACTGTTGGAGTAGGTGTTAATTCGCCATTTACAGTAAGTAGTGCAATTAAAGGTAATGCAGAGGTGGTAAC
>TARA_R110002050_G_scaffold18617_2_pt1 | contig 12778 bp, 13 predicted proteins | sample TARA_R110002050 | Tara Oceans TARA_R110002050 (sample SAMEA4396988) | marine metagenome | biome: Polar Biome; feature: [DCM] deep chlorophyll maximum layer (ENVO:01000326); material: water (ENVO:00002006), including particulate matter (ENVO:01000060) such as... | depth 25 m
TCCGGTTTGCGCCAAGGCAACCAAATCGGTTTCACTTTCCAATAAAATAGGGATTGCTTTTTCCTGTACTTCTGAAGGGGTTTCAAAACCCAAATCAGCAACAGCATCTAATAAGGACTTCTGGAGTCCTAGTGCTTCAAACTTTGTCATAAATATGTTATACTAAATCGCAAATATGAATGTTGCATAGAGCGATTATCATATATAACCTAGTTAGACTCAGCGCAACACATGCTATACCAGCGGCGTTAATTAATTTGCAAAGATACTGCTAATAATTGGACTGGTATAATAAATTGGTAAGTAATGCTATGGGGCCAATAAATAGCCATATATTGATAGGATTGTGCCCGTAATTCCAAAAATAATCATAAATACGATAAGGCTTTTTTGTAAAATGGGGTTATCATATAAAATGATACAAACGGCCCCAAGAACTATGCAGATTTGAAAGAAAAGCATACCATAGTCAAATTTTTTAGTAGCATAATCGTAAGTTGCTGCTAATTGTTGCCATTCTTTGACACCGGTAATCACACCCATTTCTCCTTCTATGTCTTGTTTCCAATTTTCTTTCCCGACAAAAGCCGAACCATTTAGAATTTCGATTTTTTCAGCGCCATATTTTCCAATCTTATTTTTCACTACTGCCATTTTCTCTCGAATATCAGGAATATTTTCTTTGGTAACCATTCCGGTACTAATGAGTGCGCTTAAATATTCAAGTTCACTTTCTTTTAAACTTTCTTTGATGCTTTTGGATTGATACCAGCTAGAATAACTAACGACATTATTATGGGCAATCATCATTTCTTCCTCTAGCTCGCCATTGACCATTTGTGATATGGCCATGAGTGCAGCAAATAGCGCGATTAATACACCACCAACAGCTTCAGCTCTTTCTGATGCGACAGATACTTCTACCGTTTCTCTATTATTTTTATTCTGAAACATTAATGTTGTTTAAATATGCTATCAATTTTTGAACTGCTTGACCACGATGACTTATGCTGTTTTTTATAGATAATGGTAGTTCGGCAAATGTTTCTTTATAACCATTCGGCTTGAATATGGGGTCATAACCAAAACCATGATTACCTTTTTGGCTAGTTGTAATTTTCCCGATTACTTTACCCTCAAATATATGTGTTTCTCCGTTTATATTTAAAGCGATTACAGTTTTGAAATGTGCGGTTCTATCTTCTTTGTTTTTTAAGTTGTTTAATAATTTTTCCATATTGGCTTGAGAATCATTTTGTTCACCAGCATAACGCGCAGAATATACTCCGGGTTCTCCGTTCAATGAGTTTACTAAAAGGCCTGTATCATCCGCAAAACATGGAAGTCGATAGTTTTTCGTAATAAAATCAGCTTTTATTTTGGCATTGCCTTCTAAAGTTTTTGCTGTTTCAGGTATCTCCTCTGTGCATCCTAGAGTATTTAAGCTGACCAGTTCGATGGATTTGGGTAGTAGATGTTGTATCTCTTTTAATTTATTAGAATTGTGTGTTGCGAATACGAGCTTCATGTTCTTAATTTGGGAACTGGTTTATTGAATTTTGAATCTCAAAAGTAGTAATTTTATAAAATGGAATTAAAGTTACCGCCAGCTATTGTGTTTTTGCTCTTTGGATTTATCATGTATTTGTTATCAGAATTTTTGCCTTTTGGTTATTTTGACTTTTTTGGGAGGCTTTTACTTTCAAAAATTTTATTAGGACTTGCTATTTTAATAGGTATTATAGCTCTTATTCAATTTTTTAAGGCTAAAACTACTATAGATCCTACAGAACCTGTTAAGACTTCTATTTTGGTTAATAGCGGAGTTTATAAATTTACTCGTAACCCAATGTATCTAGCCCTATTAATTTCTTTATTAGCTTTAGGGGTTGTTTTAGGAAATGCCTTTAATACCTTAATAGCCGCCGCTTTTGTAGAGTACATGAATCGTTTTCAGATAATTCCCGAAGAGCGTATTCTCTTAAATAAATTTGGACGGTCCTATAAGGAATACTGTACCTTGACCAGACGTTGGTTTTAGAGATTTATTGTTGAATCTATATATTAACGATATAGATAATATTTTAAAATATTATTTAATTAGCTTATAATTTAATATATTAGTTTTTTAATTAATAATCATGATAGCAATAATTACCGGAGATATTATAAATTCTGAAAAACACCCTAGTTCTCAGTGGATAGATTTATTGAAGGGATACTTTAACCAGTTTGGTGCTTCGCCAATGAATTGGGAGATTTATCGTGGCGATGAATTTCAACTAAAGGTAACTGAGAAGAATGCCTTATTCTCTGCAATCCGTATTAAGTCAATGTTAAAAGCTATAAAAGGCTTAGATGTAAGAATGGGCATAGGTATAGGTTTAGAGACTTATGTTGGTGCAGGGGTTACCGAATCGAACGGGCCAGCATACCAGCGATCAGGGCGAAATTTTGAGTCGCTTAAAGAAAGTAAGATTAATCTTAGCATTGCAACAGGAATCGAAGAAAAAGACCGCACACTTAATTTGATTTTGCGATTGGCACTTGATTTTATGGATGATTGGAGTGTGGTGTCTGCTGAAATTGTCACTTTGGTTTTAGACCACCCTGCGTATTCACAAAAAGAAATTGCACAAAAATTAGGGATAAAACAATCTGCTGTAAGTCAAAGATTAAAAAGAGCTAGATTAGACTTGGTTTTAGATGTATTGTCTTATTATGAAGAAGTAATAACAGATAATTAATATGTTGATATTCATCAAACTAATTTTAGCTCATTTAATAGGTGATTTTATTCTTCAGCCCATTAAATGGGTGATACATAAACAATCACATAAGATTGCATCAAAATATTTGTATATACATGTAATACTGCATTTTGCACTTTATATGTTCTTCTTGTGGGATTTGTCTTCATGGAAAATAGCATTAATTATTACCATAGGTCATTACTTTATCGACTTACTAAAACTATATACCGATTTATTATTTAAAAATAAAAGTATTCCGTTTTTTATTGACCAGGCTTTACATATAGTAATTATTTATGGTTGTGTTTTTTATGACAATTTATATGAACACACCCTAACACTTTTTAGAAATTTAGATTGGTCATTGATAACGGCGATAGTTTTTGTGACTTATCCAGCGTCTATTATTATGGGTGTAATTCTCGAGGGTATGTCCAACCAGATAGAAACAGATCATAAATCTTTACCAAATGCAGGTAAATATATCGGCATAATAGAAAGGTTATTCGTGCTAATTTTTATAGTAATTGGTAGGTGGGAAGTTATCGGACTTTTAATAGCTGCAAAGTCTGTATTTAGATTTAATGACTTAAAGGAGCGAAATAACAGAAAGCTTACTGAATATATATTGATAGGTACGTTAGTTAGTTTCGGATTGGCGATTTTGGCCGGACTATTATACATTTCTTAATACATTTATCAATGGTACAAAAGAACTATTCATTTTGCATATTACTTTTATTTTTCACATCAATATGTTTTTCTCAATCCAAAAATTTTAAGTCTTTCGATGATGTGAAAATTGTTTTTTCAGATGAAGGAGAAGGTGAACCGGTATTATTGATTCACGGTTTCATAAATTCAAGAAAATCATGGGATAAAACACAATTGAAACAAGATTTACTTGATAAGGGATATCGAGTAATTGTCCCTGATTTACGGGGTAACGGGGATTCTGATAAACCCCAAGATGAAGTAGCATATGAAAATGACGCAGAAGTTAAAGATTTAAAATTGCTAATGAACAGTTTGAATATTCAACATTATAAGGCTGTAGGATATTCTAGAGGAAGTATTGTTTTGGCAAAACTGCTGACTACTGATAAGCGAATAGTAAAAGCGGTTTTAGGGGGTATGGGAATAGATTTCACGAATCCAGATTGGGATAGGAGAATTATGTTCACCAAAGCCTTTGATGGCGAGGTTAATGAAAATACCAAGGGAGCTGTAGACTATGCAAAATCTATATATGCAGATTTGCGTTCGCTGCATTTGCAGCAAAAATATCAACCGGTAACCTCAAAGAAGAAATTAGGGAAAATTAAGATTGACGTCATGGTAATTTGTGGAGATAAGGATTCAGATAATGGAAATGCCAAAGAGTTGAGTAATGCATTTGTTAATGGAATATTGGCAAGAGTGCCAGGAGATCATAATGGCACATATAAAACAGCAGATTTTTCTGACGAGGTGCTTCGGTTTTTGGACTAATTCAAATAGCATTTGATTGTTTTACATCATAACCGATCATTTTTGTTTTATTTACGAGATAACATTAATCAGGATAAATTAAATTTTTACTTTTGCTTCTTATTTTAATCGCAAGAATACAAAACAAAAGGTAGAAATGGTCGAATTGAGTAGAAAATACGTTTTTGATTTTGATAGTACGTTAACTAGGGTAGAAGCCTTAGATGTGCTTGCGGAAATGACTTTAAATGGAAAGTCGGACAAAGATGAGATTATAAAGGAAATTCAAAAAATCACGAATCTTGGTATTGATGGTGATATTTCTTTTACTGAATCTTTAGAACGCAGAATTAAACTTTTACATGCCAAAAAAGATGATTTAGAGGGTCTTGTAAAAGAACTTCGTAGTAAAATATCGAAGTCTATAGAATCTAATAAAGAATTCTTTGAAAAGTATGCAGATGATATTTATGTAATATCATGTGGTTTTAAAGAGTTCATTGATCCAATAGTTAAAGAATATAATATTCCGTCGGATCGCGTGTATGCAAATACATTTAAGTTCGACGAAGAAGGAAATATCATCGGTTTCGATGAGAATAATGTGCTGTCCCAACATAATGGCAAAATAGATTGCCTAAGACAAATGGACTTGGAAGGAGAAGTTCAAGTTATTGGGGATGGTTACAGCGATTATGTAATGCGCGAAGCAGGTATAGCCCATAAGTTTTTTGCTTATACTGAGAACGTGCATAGAGAAAAGGCCGCTAATAATGCGGATTATGTTACACCAAGTTTAGATGAATTTTTATTTGTGAACAAGTTGCCAAGAAATATCTCGTACCCAAAGAATAGGATTAAGGTCCTTCTATTAGAAAACGTGCACACAGCTGCATTTGAAAATCTTTCAGAAGATGGATTTTCAGTTGAATTAATTAAGAACAGCTTATCTGAAGATGAGTTAATTGAAAAAATAAAGGGCGTACACGTTTTAGGTATACGATCAAAAACACAAGTAACACAAAAAGTTTTAGATGCTGCCGACAAACTTTTGGTAGTAGGTGCATTCTGTATCGGTACAACACAGATAGATCTAGAGAACGCTAAGAAAAAAGGCGTTGTAGTTTTTAATGCGCCTTATAGCAATACTAGATCAGTTGTAGAATTGGCGATAGGTGAGATTATTATGCTTATGCGCAGTGTATTTGACCGCAGTAGAGAGATTCATGAGGGACAATGGCAAAAAACAGCTGCAGGGTCTCGAGAGGTGCGTGGTAAAAATTTAGGAATAGTTGGTTATGGTAATATAGGTAAACAATTATCTGTATTGGCTGAAGCTATGGGTATGCGTGTATATTATTATGATGTCGACGATAAATTAGCTCTAGGTAATGCAGTAAAATGTGGTACACTTGAAGATTTATTGAACGTTTCAGATGTTGTGACCTTGCATATCGATGATAATAAAGCTAATAAGAACTTCATTGGTGAGCGTGAAATAAAGCAAATGAAAAAAGGTGCAATGCTAATTAACCTTTCAAGGGGTTTTGTGGTAGATATTGATGCACTTGCTGAAGGTTTGAAAAGCGGGCATATTGGTGGTGCAGCTATTGACGTATATCCTGATGAGCCTGCTAGTAATGGCGAGTTTCATACTAAATTACAAGGTTTTGCTAATGTGATTTTGACACCGCATGTAGGTGGTAGCACAGAAGAAGCGCAACGTGATATTGCGGACTTTGTACCAAATAAGATTATGGATTATATCAACAGTGGTAATACAGTTGATGCTGTAAATTTCCCGAATATTCGTTTGCCGAAACAGAATAAAGCGCACCGCTTTCTTCATATTCATAAGAATGTTCCCGGTATTATGGCTAAAATCAATAAGGTCTTGGCAGAATACGAGCTAAATATTTCTAGTCAATATCTTTCTACTGATAATGAAGTTGGTTATGTGATAACAGATTTAGATAAAGAATATAATAAAGATGTTTTAAAAGCACTGAAAAAGGTAGAGAATACGATTAAATTTAGAGTATTGTACTAGTAGTGTTTTTTTTAGATATTCTCCAATCAAAATATTAGGTTTTATCAAACTTGAGAGTTTGTAACTAGACTAACAGTATTTGTGCGTACACCATGGTTTAAGTCGTAATTACAACATTAGTCTTTTTCCATCTATATATTATTGTATTTTCAAGTTTTGTAGGAAATATCTTTATTAATGGGAAAAAACCTTTTTAAAAAATTAAAACAGAGCAAAAGTTTTAATAACTATTATTTATTAGTATTTACAGTAATCGTATTGACTATTGCAATACAGTCAATAATTCAATTTTCTTTAGCGCGACAAAGACGTGATGCACTAAGAATTAATGTTGCAGGTAGACAGCGAATGTTATCTCAAATGATCGTAAAAAATGTGTACCAATGCAAGTATTCTACTTGTTCTTATGGCAAAATGCGATTGGCGGTCAATAAGTTGTCTTCCGCAAATGATGCATTGCAAAAAGGTAGTGTTACTATGGGTTTAGAGCCATTGAACAATGTAGGGATTCAAAATAATTTTGATAAATTACAGCCTCACTTAAATTATATTCTTGAGACTTTGGAAAACTTTAATCAGTTAGAGGAGGTTTCTATAGAAGATTTGTCGGCCGAGGTAGACCAATTTTTGTTTATAATGGATACAATTGTGACTCAGTTTCAAAAAGCATCCGAGAAAGATATCAAAGCCTTAATGATTATTGAATTAGAACTGGCTGTATTTTCTTTAGTAATACTTATTCTTGAGATATTCTTTTTCATAAATCCTTCCATAAAGAAAATAACTGTTCAGAATAAAAAGTTAAAAGAGATTTCATGGCATCAAACCCATGCTTTTAAATCTCATATGACCAATATTAAAAATTTTAACCATGTTTTAGGAATTGAGAAAAATATGGAACATAAAGAAGAGATAATATCATTTTTAATGGAGGAGCTTAAAGATTTAGAAGATGTTTCAAATAACATGGTCAAATCTTTAGAAAAGGAACAGTAGTATCAATAACAACCTATTTTTATGGCCATTTTTAATTATGATGATATGGTTCATTCTTTTGTATAGTAAAGGCTCTATAAAGTTGTTCGGTAATAAATAAACGAACCATTTGGTGGGAAAAAGTCATTTTTGAAAGACTTATTTTCCCCGATGCTTTAGCATAAACATCATTGCTGAAACCATAAGGCCCCCCAATTAAGAAGACTATTTGTTTTATCCCAGAATTCATTTTCTTCTGTAAATATTGTGAAAATTCAATTGAAGTAAAGTGTTTTCCATTTTCATCAAAAAGAATTAAAACATCGGTGGCTGCCAATTTTTTGAGAATTAATTGGCCTTCCTTTTCCTTTTGTTGTACTACAGATAAATTTTTAGTTTTCTTTAAATCAGGTATTAGCTCAATATCAAAATTGATATAATGTTGTAATCTTTTTTGATAAACTTCAATGAGCTCTTGTAGTTGAGAACTGTCAGTTTTGCCAATGGCTAAAAGTTTTATGGTCATATTTCAAAAGTAAATCAATTTCGCAAATGTCTTTGTAATTTAGCAAAGCATTAGATATTAAAAATATGATTTCAGAAGAACAGTTTAAAGAAGAGATTACATTGATCATAGCGAATGCCATTCGTGAAGATGTTGGCGATGGTGACCACAGCTCTATGGCTTGTATTCCAGAAACGGCTGTGGGTAAAGCAAAATTGTTGGTTAAGGATGACGGTATTATTGCTGGGGTAGATTTCGCCGAGTTGGTATTTTATTTTGTTGATCCTAAATTGAAAATTGATGTACGTATAAAAGATGGTTCACCCGTAAATTATGGAGATATTGTTTTTTATGTAGAAGGTAGTGCTCAAAGTATTTTGAAAGCTGAACGTTTGGTGCTAAATGCAATGCAACGAATGAGCGCAATTGCCACAAAGACCAATATGTTCGTTAATTTATTAGAAGGTACCGGAACAAAAATATTAGATACACGAAAAACAACACCGGGTATAAGAGCTCTTGAAAAGTGGGCGGTAAAAATCGGTGGAGGGGAAAACCACAGGTTTGCTCTTTATGATATGATAATGCTTAAGGATAATCACATAGACTTTGCCGGTGGTATTACAAAGGCAATTGACAAGACCAAAAGTTATTTAAAAGAAACGGGAAGAGACTTAAAAATAATAGTTGAAGCTCGAAATTTAGATGAGATACGGGAAATATTGGAATCTTCTGGTGTATACCGAATACTAATAGATAACTTTAATTATGAAGATACCCGAGAAGCTGTAAAATTAATAGGCGAGACCTGTTTAACAGAATCTTCTGGTGGAATTAATGAGAAAACCATTCGTAAATATGCGGAATGTGGTGTTGATTATATTTCTTCAGGTGCACTGACACATTCGGTCTACAATATGGATTTAAGTTTAAAAGCAGTTTAAATGTCTCTAGAGGTCGAGAAAAAACTAGATAAGATTCCTATTATAAATTGGGGTGTCAGGCTTTTGAAAAAAGTCAGATTACCCGGTTTGGAGGGTCTTTCAGTATATGATCTGTTAGAGATGTATGTTTTTGGTATTTTAAAAGGAACATTGTCTACACGGGCCAGTGCTATTGCATTTAGTTTATTTATGGCATTGTTTCCTTTATTGATTTTCATGGTAACCCTTGTGCCATTTTTAGTATCCTATATAAGTATTGAACATGGTGATTTTGACGTTCAATTTCAATTGTTCTTAGAGTCGTTTTTGCCAAGTGCAACAGGTGATTATTTCGGCGAAGTATTTCAACAAATAAAAGACCAAAAAAGTGGTGGATTGCTGTCATCGGCCTTTATACTTTCCATTTTTTTAATGGCAAATGGCGTACATTCTATTTTTGGGGGTTTTGAAACGTCTTATCATATTGAATTGACTCGTAATTTTTTCAAACAATATTTATACGCTTTAATGGTAGGACTCATTTTGGCGATATTGATAATTTTAGGGTTTGTAGCTTTTATATATTTTGAATTTTATGTGCTAGGTTATCTTTCGGAGTTTGCTGCCAGACAGGGCGGATATGTGTTGGGGGAAGAAGAATTGGTAGGAGTTCAGATTGCCAAAGTACTTTTTTTTATAATTCTTTCTTACTTTACGACCGCAATTTTATATTATTCAGGAACAAGGGAAGGAAAGCAAGCCAGTTTCTTTTCTATAGGTGCATTGATGACGACTATTTTATTTTTGATTACATCTTATCTTTTTGGAATTTATGTAGAAAAATTTGCTCGATATAATGAATTATATGGTGCCCTTGGAGGATTATTGATATTAATGGTTTACATCTGGTTAAATTCTAATATATTGCTGCTTGGGTTCGAGTTAAATGCATCCTTAAATACCTTAAGAAAAATCACTAAAAAAGAATGATAAATCAAACTGTTCAATTAAGTTTTCTATTTTTCCTTTTACTAGCTATGAATGTTTCGGCACAATCCGTTTTTGGAAAATGGAAAACTATTGACGACCGTACCGGTTTGCCTAAAGGCGTAATTGAGATTTATAAGAAAGATGGGTTGATGTATGGTAAGGTTGTTGAAATTTTAGAAGAAGGAATGGAAGATGTAACCTGTGTGAAATGTGATGGAGAATTAAAGGATAAGCCTGTTGAAGGCATGGAGATAATAACCGCTGGAAAGAAACATGAAGATGGAGAATGGAAAGGAAAAAGATTGTTTGATCCACAACAAGCGATGACGTTTAGGTTCAAAATATGGTTGAATCCTGATAATCACAATGAATTAAAAGTAAGAGGGTATTTAGCGTTCATCTTCAGAACCCAGACTTGGTTGCGAGTGGAAGGATAGTTATGGGAAATTTTATTAATGTAATATTACCTATTCCTCTTGAGCGAAGTTTTACGTACAGTATTACAGAAGAGGAAGCAACACTGTTGCAGGCAGGTATGCGTGTAGCAGTTCCTTTTGGCAAAACAAAAATATATACTGGCATTGTTCATAGTGTTCATCAAAATCCTCCTGAAGCCTATGAAGCAAAAGAAATACATCAGTTATTAGATGATTATCCGATTATAAATCCAATTCAGCTTAAACACTGGGAATGGATTGCTTCTTATTATATGTGCACATTGGGTGAGGTTGTACGAAGTGCATTACCAAGTGCTTTTTTACTAGAGAGTGAAACATTAGTTCTGAGAAATACGGAATATGAGGTTGATGAAAATGAGCTTTTAGACGATGAGTTTTTAGTGTTTGAGGCGCTACAGCACCAGTCAATACTTAAGGTTCAAGAGGTATCTGCCATTATAGAACGTAAAAATGTACTACCTATTCTACAAAGACTATTGGAGAAAAAAATCATTGTACTTAAAGAAGAGGTTTACGAGCAGTATAAACCTAAATTAGTGAGATATGTAAAGTTAGGTGTAGAATACGCCGCAGATGATAAATTAGAAGAACTTCTAAATTCATTGACAAGAGCTCCTAAACAAAGTCAGGTAGTACTGACACTTTTTCAACTTCAGGGTAGAAGTCAAAAACCTATAAAATTTTCAGAATTAGAGAAGGCAAGCAATACCTCAAAAGCCGTTATTAAGTCATTGGTAGATAAAGGAGTCTTAGAAGAATATTTCATCAAAACTGACCGTGTTAATTTTAGTGGAAGTTCTGATGACTCTGGAACTAAAGACTTAAATGAATATCAGACATCTGCTTTAATAGATATTAAAAAGGCTTTTAAAGAAAAGAAAGTAACATTATTAAAAGGAGTTACTTCATCAGGAAAGACCGAGGTATATGTAAAGTTGATTGAAGAATGTTTAGAAAAGGGTTTACAGGCTCTTTATTTACTTCCTGAAATTGCGTTGACCACACAATTGATAAGTCGGTTACTAGAATATTTTGGTGAGAAAATAGCAGTTTATCACTCTAAATATAATGTTCAAGAACGTATGGAGGTTTGGCATAATGTTTTGCAAGCTAAACCAAAGGCACAGTTAGTTATTGGGGCACGATCGGCAATGTATCTGCCTTTTAGCAAACTAGGTTTGGTTATTGTAGATGAGGAACATGAAAGCTCTTTCAAGCAATTTGACCCAGCTCCTAGATATCATGCAAGAGATGCCGCTATTGTTTTAGGTAATTTACATACCGCCAATGTATTATTAGGCTCGGCAACACCGAGTATAGAGACGTATTATAATGCTAAAACCGGTAAATATGGTTATACGGAAATTACTAGACGTTATGGTGATGTTTTGATGCCAGAGATGGAATTGGTAGATATTAAAGAGGCCACGCGTAAAAAACGAATGAAAGGTCATTTTTCTGAAGGGCTTCTTTTGGAAATGCAAGAAACACTTAAAGATGGCAATCAGATTATACTGTTTCAGAATAGAAGGGGATTTGCGCCTTTATTGGAATGTTTAACCTGTGGGTATACGCCTCAATGTCCAAATTGTGATGTTAGTCTTACCTATCATCAATTTAGAAATCAATTACGTTGTCATTATTGTGGTCACCATACGGCATTACCAGAAAGTTGTTTTGCCTGTGGTAGTCCCAATTTGGATACAAAAGGATTTGGTACTGAACAAATTGAAAAAGAAGTAATAGAATTGTTTCCAGACGCAAAAGTCGGTCGGATGGATTTGGACACAACACGTGGTAAGCATGGTTATGAAAAGATAATTACTGCTTTTGAGCAACAAGAACTTGATATTTTAGTAGGAACACAAATGTTGACCAAAGGCCTAGACTTTAGAAATGTAAATTTAGTTGGGGTCATGAATGCAGATTCTCTGTTGAATTTTCCCGATTATCGTGCTCATGAAAGAACATATCAGTTATTGACTCAAGTATCGGGTAGGGCAGGGCGTACTAAAAAAAGAGGGAAAGTAATTATACAGACCTATAATCCATATCATCAAATTTTAAAACAGGTTGCTACAAGTGATTATGAGGGTATGTATAAAGAACAGTTATATGAGCGAGAGCAATTTAAGTATCCGCCAGTAAACAGAATTATCAAAGTTACTTTCAAGCATAAAAATTATAATGTTTTAAATGAAGCGGCAGATTGGTTTTCAGGAGCATTACGTTCTAATTTCGGCGGCACTGTATTAGGTCCTGAATATCCACCGGTAGCTCGAATTCGAAATCAGTATTTAAAGCATATTGTGGTTAAGGTTCAAAAAGTGCAATCTTTGGCGCAAACAAAAGCCAACATTCGACGCATAGAGAAATCATTTAAAGCTGTAGCGATGTATAGAAGTGTTAGGGTAATATATAACGTAGACCATATATAATAAAAAAGACCGCTAGTTAGCGGTCTTTTTTGAAAGTAAAATTATATCATATATTATACGTTACTAAGCGCTTCGGCAAGTTCTGTCTTTTTATTTCTACTTAATGGTATAGATCTACCACTTACTTCAACATTTTTACTATTGAATTTCTCGACCTTCTCAAGGTTAATGATGTAAGATTTGTGTATTCTTAAAAACTTATCTTCTGGCAATTGC
>TARA_R110002050_G_scaffold162357_3_pt1 | contig 12773 bp, 13 predicted proteins | sample TARA_R110002050 | Tara Oceans TARA_R110002050 (sample SAMEA4396988) | marine metagenome | biome: Polar Biome; feature: [DCM] deep chlorophyll maximum layer (ENVO:01000326); material: water (ENVO:00002006), including particulate matter (ENVO:01000060) such as... | depth 25 m
GTTTAGCCTGAGGCGTCAAAACAAAGTTCTAGTGGATGAACTAGCTCGTGCCAACGATCAGCTTGAATTCCTACTTCGTCAAAAGCTTTTATCTTAATTGAGATGGTTTAAAATATTATTCTTTCTCCTTTGCGGTTTAAACCTCTACTCACAAGAGCTAATTCAACTTAAGGAAAAAGGAGAAATTATTATATCTAAAGAAAAACTTAAAGAATTAAGTCTAAAGACTGATCTTGAAGCATATCGGGAGTACTATGCGATACGAGGTCTTTTTCAGGAAGTCTCTCTTGAGCTAAATCTTAACAATTTACCAGCTAGTTCTGAGCCACTGCCCATTCTAACCTTTAATGAGCCTTCGCTGCAACTAGATCTCTTCTTAAATTTCACAAATCTTGCCTCGGAAGATCAACTTTTCCTATCTACTGAAAAGGGACTAAAATCCATTACCACTAAAGCCGAAAGCTTCTTACTTAGCAGCTTTTCTACCAAACACCGCCTTTTATTTAGAGATCGATTTCCTTACCATAATAGTCGCCTTAATATAAATGGAGTGGTATTTAGCGAAATTGATAGCAATGTCGTTTTAGATGATTATGGGGATGCTGGCACTTGTCAAGTAAATGCCATTTGCTCGATCGCTACCAATAATGAACTTAGTCGTGCCACGACCCGAATTCTTTGGATAAATGGCAGTCTCGCTGGTTGGTGCACGGGTACCTTAATAAATAATACAGCCTTTGACGCCAAACCCTATGTACTGAGCGCCGAACATTGTGCCTTGGCGGGTTCTTTAGTTTCCAATAATGACCTCAACCGCTGGGTGTTTTTCTTTAATTACCTCAACCCTAATTGCGAAGGAGGCAACCAAGAAAGCGACATTCTGCAGCAGCAAATACTGGGCGCCTCCCTGCGCGCGCGTAGCGCTGATAATGGTGGCGATTTTGGCTCAGACTTCCTCCTACTCGAGCTCAACCAAAACATTCCCGCTTCCTATAATGCCTATTTTGCCGGCTGGAATCGCGGTCCTATTTTAAGTTCTAAAGGAGATTGTTTTCACCATCCTTCCGGAGATGCTCAAAAAATAAGTATCTATCGCCAACGTCCGAGTATCACTAGCTATGGCGGGAGTATTCCCAATACCCACTTGGAAGTCTTTTGGCAAGATAGCAAATACGGCTTTGGCACCACAGAAGGCGGGAGTAGCGGCAGCGCACTTTTAGATGAGTACGGTTTAATACTCGGTACCCTAACCGGCGGAAACAGCAGTTGCCAACAAACGGAATTATCTGACCTTTATGGTCGCTTTGCCTATAGCTGGTCAAGCAATGGTGAATTTCCCGCAAGGCAATTAGCGCCTTGGCTCGATCCTTTAGAATTGGGAAACCTGCGCTTACAAGGCCTCAACAGTGGAGATACTATAGATATCCCGATTCTCAATGATATTAGCGTTTTCCCCAATCCCGTGCAAAACGGCCAAGCTGAAATAAAGGGCTTTTACGACCTGCAAAGTCCTGCACGCATACAGCTTTTCTCTCTTGCGGGAGAGGAATTACAAGAAACTTATATCTCCCCCTTTGCCTACGGAACAATTCCTCTAAATTTAGAGACTTTTCGCAGTGGCTTATACATACTGCGTATTGGCCAAGGAAATCGGCAAAAAACACTTAAAATATGGATACTCTAAAATTAAGTCTAGTTTTCACTATCAGCCTTTTTCTGAGCGCTTGTGGTGCTAAAAAAGACAGCAAAACTAAAACTGAATCGGTGATAGAGTTCACCGAAAATGACGAAGAAAATCCCATCCAAATTATAAGCCCTTGCTTAGCGGCTGAAGAAAACCCACGTTTGGAGTTCGAGACTAATACTGCTTATATCACCGAATTTAAACAGGAAGGAAACTGTATTGTACTCACTTATAATTACAGCGGCTGCAAACCAGGTCGGGCGCATCTAGCCGTGACTGAAAAAATACCAGGTAAAAAATCGCTCCACCTTAAATTGGAGCTGCTAATGGAAAATGCTGGTGAATGCGATATGCTTATCACGGATAGTAAACATTTTAGCCTGCAAAACATTGCGGCAGACCAAGACCTTAGTCTTGATTTTAACACGGGTAATCTAATCGTAGAATATAAAAAGCCCTAAGGTTTAGAGCGTCCAATTTATTTACCTTCTGCTTAATACTGATTGGTACGTAAAAGAACTAAAGTACATGCTACCTCTGTTTCAATGCCGCGCTTTTGCAGATGATCCATCCAATCAGGGTTTTCGGTTCCAGGATTAAATATCACCCGCCGCGGATTTAAGGAATCTACATAATCGATATACTCTTCTTGGTTTTGAGGCCCTAAATAAAGCGTTACCGTATCCACCGCTTGAAAGTCCTTTTTCTCCTTTGAAAAGGGAATGCCATTTACCTCACCCGTGCGATTGCCCACAGCAACTACTTCATGCTGATAATCTTTGAGCATATTCATGGCGATATTAGAATATCGCTGCTTATTTTCACTCGCACCGAGAACCAATGTTTTCATCTTAACGTTTTTCTTTATTGACATGAATTAGAGTTGAAAATTAGGGCGATTTAATTTGTTTACAATAACATCGAAAATCTGTGATCCTAATCTATAGTCGAACTCACGTTTATTAACTTTGCCTATGGCCTTAGAAACAACAAATTTACAATTTAGTTATCACGCCGAAAAAGCGTTCAAGTTTCCTGATATAAAACTCGCTTCCGCAGATGCCGCCTTAATTATCGGTCCGTCTGGCTCTGGAAAAACGACTCTACTAAACTTAATTTCGGGATTGCAAAAAGCCAGTGCGGGTGAAGTTAAACTGGTCGATCAATCTCTCCATAATTTGGAAGGTCGCAGCCTAGAAAGGTTTAGAGCCAAGCACCTCGGTTTAATTTTTCAAAAGAGCCTTTTCCTTCCCTATCTCAGCATGATGGATAACATGAAAATGATTTACTCCATTCAAAATCGCAAGGCCGATAAAAGTGAAATTGAGCTCTTGTTTTCAGAATTAAACATTGGCAATATCCTCTATAAAAAAGCGGCCTCTTGCAGTATTGGCGAGCAACAGCGAGCTGCGATTGCGCGAGCACTATTGCAAAAACCCAGTTTAATTTTAGCCGATGAGCCCACGGCTGCTCTGGATGATGCCAATGCGGAAAAAGTAGGCGAACTGCTTCTGCAAATGAGTCAGTCTCAAAAAACCGCTTTATTGGTAGTTACCCACGATGCTCGCCTTAAAAAGCTAATTTCTAAATCCTATCAACTGTGAATATCTTTCGCCTCGCCCTGGCCAGTTTAGGTCATAAGAAACTGCATAGCTTTTTAAGCATTTTACTTTTATCCTTTTCCCTCGCTTTAATCATGGTTCTTTTTACCGCGAAAGACAGCTTTGAAGAGAGCTTCACGCGCAATATTAAGGGAATCGACTTAGTGGTAGGCGCCAAAGGCAGTCCATTGCAAATTATACTTAGTAGTGTATACCATATTGATGCCCCTACAGGGAATATTTCCTTAAGCGAATTTGAAAAACTGGCTCGAAACCGTTTGGTAAAAAAAGCCATCCCTTTGGCGTATGGCGATAATTACCAAGGCAAGCGAATTGTGGGGAGCGATAGTAATTACGCTGCTCTATATAATATTAAGTTAGCGGAAGGTCGTTCTTTCCAAAAGGCTTTTGAAGTTTGTATTGGCGCAAGTGTAGCGCAAGCTCTAGAGCTCAAGATGGGCAGTCTCTTTCTCGGCTCCCATGGTTTTAGCGAAGAAGGCGAAAACCACGCGCATCAAGATTTTAAGGTAGTAGGAATTTATAAGCATAGTGGCAGTGTAATCGACGACTTAATTCTTACTCCCCTCGCAAGCGTATGGCAGGTTCACGAACACCCTGAAGAAGGAGCACATGATCATCAGCATGAAGAAGTAGAACGTGAAATTACCGCTGGCCTTATCCAATTTAGCAATCCCATGGCCACCCTGAGCCTGCCGCGACAAATTAATAGCCAAACAAAAATGCAAGCTGCCTTGCCTGCTATAGAAGTAAATCGTCTTTTTAGCTTGGCCCAGTCGGCGCTAGATTTGCTCGAGGCCTTGGCTTATATTTTACTTTTCATTGCTGGTATTAGTATTTTCGTTTCGCTGCTACAAGGTTTAAAAGACGAAGAACCACAATTGGCCTTTCTAAGAGCGGTGGGAATTAGTCGCTATAAAGTGGTTTTATTAGTTTGGGCGAAGTCCATATTTATTAGCTTTATTGCCTATTTGTTCGCCTTAGTCTTAGCCATACTAAGTCTAGAACTTCTCAGCCTTAAGCTTCCTAACCTCAGTAGTGGTTTAGGCTTGCAAACCTTGCAAAACCCCCTGCAACTTTGGCTGCTGTTAAGCGTTTTATTATTAGGTACCTTTGCCTCACTTTTACCTGCATGGCATGCCTACCGCATTAATATCCCTAAAACTTTAGCTGATGCTTAAAGTATTTCTATCCTTTATTTTTTGCCTGAGTATTTTTAGCGTCAACGCTCAAAAGAATTTGGTTTGGCCCGTATTAGCAATGACGAACTACGACCAAGATCCAGTTTCGGGCTTATTTAGTCCGAAATTCCCCAGCATTTTAAGTTCGAGTTATGAAGGTGAAGAAGTTATTATTTCAGGCTACCTCATCCCATTAGACGTGGCAGCTAACACTTACGCCTTAAGTAAAAATCCTTTTTCGGCTTGTTTCTTTTGCGGTAATGCCGGACCCGAAACAGTAGTAGAATTGAAGTTTAAAGAGGACCCGGGGCGTTTTGCCACAGATAAGTTTGTTCCCATTACAGGCGAACTGCGTCTCAACCGCAATGGACAGGGCTTGTTCTTTACCATTATAAATGCGCAAATTGAAGGTTAATGAAAAAATTCCTTTTTCTAGTTTTACTCCTTGCAGGTTACGCTTCTGCGCAAGCGCAAAAAACCGCACAAATAATAGACTGGAAAATACTGGCCAAAGTAGATTTTGTAGACAAATATTTCCCTGATTTCGAGGCTTGGTATCTAATTCCGAAATTTCACGAAGAAGTAAAAGTCCTCGATCAAAAGCCCATAATTATTAAAGGATATATCATTCCCATGGATGTAGAAGGAGGCGAATACGCTCTTTCCGCCTATCCTTTTAGTGCTTGCTTTTTCTGCGGAGGAGCAGGCCCCGAAAGCGTAATTAAGCTAGAACTCGCCGAAAAAACAGAGCGTTTTCAAACCGATGATATTATTACCTTTAGTGGCACGCTAGAATTAAACGATTCTGACGTCGATAACTTTAATTATATCCTAAAAAATTGTCGTCCTCTAAAAAAATAAAAAAACGCTGGCTCGCCCTTGGCCTCTTGCTTACATTGGCTTTACTCTATTTTTCCGGACCAATGCCGGAAGAAGGAAAATACCCTGTCACTTTCCCCTCCGTTAATACAGACCTGCAAGCCCTGAACGATTCAATAAATCAAGCGGAAGTTACTAATCCCAACATACGTGACGGCAATGAAGCGCGCATAGTTTGGTTGGATACTATTCATAAAACCCAACGCGTTATTCTTTATTTACACGGCTTTTCGGCTTCAGCGGTAGAAGGTGCGCCTTTGCACGAGAAAATAGCGCGCGAAATGGGGGCTAATCTATACTTGGCTCGCATTGTGGGTCACGGATTAAAATCTAATAACCTTGAGGATTTTACCCTAAGTAGTAGTTGGCAAAGTGTTTTAAAAGCTTTAGCAATCAGTGAGCAATTAGGCGATGAAGTGGTAATTATGGGCACTAGTACAGGCTGTAGCTTTGGCTTAAAATTAGCCGAACTTTTTCCCAATAAAGTAAAAGCCTTGGTAAATCTATCACCCAATATTCGCGTAAAAGATCCAGCCGCTTACCTATTGAATAAACCTTGGGGCGAGCAAATTGCCGGCGCGGTTTTGGGTGAACCCCGCACCGTAAAAGGCATGGGACCAGAATATGCAAAATATTGGGATACCGTTTATACCGTGCGATCCTTAGTGGAATTACAAGAATTTTTAGAATCGGCTCTTACCGAAGAGTGTTTCGCAAAAATCCATCAGCCGGTGCTAAATCTCTACTATTATAAAAATGAAGAAGAGCAGGATCAGGTAGTTTCGGTCGATAAAATTCTGTGGATGCACGAACTCTTAGGCACCGCTGATTCTTTGAAGGTTCTTCAAGCCATTCCTACCGCAAGCGACCACGTTTTAGCATCTCCCATTAAAAGTAAAGACCCCGCTGCGGTTGAGGCTGCGGTACGAAGTTTTTTCCACCAAGTTTTGAAATGGTAATGTCCCAATAAGTCTTACGGAAATTCTCGATAAATAAAGCACAATTCATGAAGCTCCTATGCCTGTAAAATTTAATTTTGCCTTTTAATGAGTTTCACCTTTCCACAATTCTTTTGGGCCTTTTTCGCACTAGCGATTCCTATACTCATTCACCTTTTTAATTTAAGGAAACACAAAACTGTTTATTTCAGTAATACTCGCTTTCTGCAAGAAGTGCAGCGTAGTACCAAAGCCATAAAACGCTTAAAAGAGTATATCCTTCTCGCCTTGCGCTTGCTCGCTTTAAGCGCCATAATTTTGGCTTTCGCCAGACCTGTTCTACCCATCAGAAATGACCTCGATAAAGATTTCAGCCAGCTTAGCATTTATCTTGACAATAGCTATAGCATGAAGAGCAGCGGCAGCGAGGCCAGTCTTTTCAATAAAGCGCGGCAAAATGCTGTACGGCTTATCAAAAGCTTAAAGCCAGATGCATCCGTACAGATACTCACTAATAATTTTGAAGCGAAATACCAGCGCTTTTACAGTCCAAAAGAAGCCATACAACTGATAGATGAGTTAGACTACTCTCCTGCTTTCCGTAGTTTTAAAGAAATAAAATCCCGTATTATCGAGGCATCCAGTCGACGGGAAAACAAAGGGCCATTGCAGGTAATTTTAATCAGCGACTTTCAGGCTACAAGCTTTAAAGATTGGTCCGAAGAAGACATTCCTGCGAACTGGCAAGTAAAACTCTTAGCCTTAAATACGGCAGATGAAGCGGCCAACTTAGCGATTGATTCCCTTTGGCTCGAAAGCCCTGTGCTCATTCCTAACTTCACTCAAAAGCTTGCTTTTCAACTAAAAAATTACGGCAGCAAAGATTTAAAAGATGTTTCCCTCAGCCTTAAGGTGAATGAGCAAATTATCAATCAGCAAAAAATTAGCATTCCGGCGCAAGGTATTGAAAACGCTAGCCTAGAATTTCTTCTGCCATCGGCGGGTAATTTCAAAGGACAATTAGAAATTGAATCGAGTGGCGGAGCACAATTTGATGATGTTTTTTACTTCCAGTTAAAGGCACAGAATAAAGTAGCGGTCTATATTTTAGCGCCTCAAGGGCAGTCCAATTTAAACACGAGTCTTTTCAGAGATAGCCTTTTTGAACTTAGAATCAGTGCATACGAAGACATCGACTTTGATGCTTTACAAGCTAGTGAACTCATTATTGCTGAAGTACAAGATGAGCTTAGTTCTGGCTTATTGGTAAAATTAAATGAGCATCTAGCGGCAGCGAAAAACCTATTTATAATACCCAGTGGAAATGCCACGGGCTTTGCGCCTTTGCTGGCTAATTACGGCTTAGCCTTAAACCCCAATTGGCAAAATGATAGTTTGCGTGTGGTAGAACTCAATTACCAAGATCCCTATTTTAGAGGCGTATTTTTAAGTGAGACGAAGAACCCCGACTTACCCTTCAGCCGCAAGTTTTTTAGAGCCCCAACCGGCATTTTATTCCCTCTATTAAAATTTGAAAACGGCGAAGCCATGCTTTTCCGTCAGCCTTATGCGAAAGGCGACATTTTCATTAGCTTAAGCGCCATAGAGGATGAGTTCAGTAATTTTTCGTCACACCCTGTGGCTCTCCCCCTATTGTATAATGCCGCCCTTTTTAAAAAGGAAGCCGCGTCGCTTTACCTCAGTCCGGGCTTGCGAAAATCTAGTTTACTCATTGACCTACCTTACCGCAACGATCAACCTTTAATCCTAAAAGTAGGTCCGGAAGAGCTCATCCCACCGCAAGAGAAACGCGGCGATCTTATTGAACTATCGATACCCGAACAAGATTTAAAACCAGGAATTTATCCGCTTCAGCGCGCAAAGGAATCGCTGGCCTTTTTAGCCCTAAATGTAGATAAACGCGAGAGTGAAATTAAGTGCCTTAATTCCACAGAATTGCAGGAAGCAAGCTTTATTGAGGCCGAACAAATTATTGGCGAAAACGAATTTGAAAATTATAGCTTAGAACTAAAAACGCTCCAAGAGGATCAGAGCCTTGCTCACTGGTTTATCCTCGCCGCTTTGATATTCTTAATTATTGAAATGTTGATCAACAAAAATTCCGGCCATGAAGAATTCAGCGCAAATTCTCATTAAAAACGCGAGGCTGGTAGAGCCTCTGTCTGAATTTCATTTACAGCAGGTAGACCTCTTGCTTACAAATGGTAAGCTTGAGCAAATCGCTCCCAGTATTTCCCTCGATAATATAGAAACTTATAGTGCCGACAATCTCCATGTCTCACTGGGTTGGATGGATTTGCGCGCCAACTTCTCCGATCCCGGCATGGAAGATCGCGAAGATTTAGAATCGGGAGCCATGGCCGCTTGGCAAGGTGGCTTTACCTCAGTGGGCCTTTCGCCGCAAACCGAACCAGTAGCCGATACGAAAGCCAGCATTCATTATATCAATAGGGCTAACCAAAACAGCCCCGTAAACCTTCTCCCCTATGGCGCATTTAGTCGTGGCACGAAGGGTGAAGAGTTAAGCGAGATTTACGACATGGACAAAGCGGGTGCCCTCGCTTTTAGTAATGGCAAACACAGCGTGGGAAATAGTGCCTTAATGAAATTGGCTTTGCTTTATAACCGCGATTTGAAACGTCCGCTGCAAGTGCAATCATTCGATGCCAATTTAAGAGCTGAGGGTCAAATGCATGAAGGATCTAAAAGTACTTGGTTGGGCCTAAATGGCTTACCCGAAATTTCTGAAACCATTACCCAGGCAAGAGATATTCGCTTAGCCGAATACTGCGAAGCGCCCCTACATTTTTGTGGTATTAGTAGTAGTAAAAGTGTGGAGCTTGTGCGAGAAGCACAGGAAAATGGGATGGCTATTTCGGGTGATGTAAATCTCATGAACCTCCTTTTTACAGACGAAGATTTAGAAACCTACGACAGTCGCTTAAAGGTTTTTCCACCCTTACGGGAGATGCGAGATAAATCTAATTTAGTACAAGCCTTGAAAGACGGCGTTCTTAAAGGAATTGCCAGTAATCATGAGCCGCGTACCATTGAAGAAAAACGCTGTGAGTTTGATATGGCCTCCTTTGGTGCCGCTACCCTCGAAGGTTTTTTTGGAGCCCTAAACGCGGCTTTAGAAAAAGAAATGACCTTAAGTGATATCATTTATCAAATTAGCCGCGCGCCCAGAGAGATCACGCAATACCAAACCAATATGGCCGTAAAAGCGGGCGAAGAAGTGGAACTCACTTTCTTTAATCCCGCTCTAGAATGGTCGTGGAACGATTTAAAACCTTTCAGTAAGGCGGCCAATTATCCCTTCGAACTTATCCCCTTAAAGGGAAGAGCGCTCGCCACTTATGTGAAAGGGAAATTTAGTCCCATCGCTTAAAATGAAAATTGGATTTGACGCAAAACGCATTTACCACAATGCCAGTGGCCTCGGCAATTTCGGAAGAAATCTGCTCAGTGCCTTAGCGCAATTCCATCCTGAAAATAACTACCTCCTTTACAATCCTTGGAAAGGGAAAGTGAGTTTTGAAACAACTAGTGCGGTGCAAGAAGTTCGCCCGCACTTAAAGAGCAAATTAATTGGCCAAATTTGGCGCAGACGCTTAGTAAGTGCGAGGGCGAAAAAAGATGGCGTGCAAGTTTTTCATGGACTAAGTGCAGAAATCCCGCAAGGACTAAAAGAGCGTGGTATTAAATCGGTCTTAAGTGTGCACGACTTAATTTTTATGCGCTTTCCGCATTTATACAAGGCGATTGATCGTAAAATTTATGAGAAAAAACTGCGTTCCGCCTGCAAATCAGCCGACCTTATCGTAGCCATTAGTCATCAAACCCGATCCGATTTAAGTCATTACCTAGGCATCGACCCTAGTCGCATTAAGGTAATCTTTCAATCTTGCGATGCTGTGTATTGGTCTAGCCAACAAAATCGGTTCTCTAAGCTGAAAAAGGAATTTCAACTACCGGAAAGGTTTTGCCTTTTTGTCGGAACCTTGGAAGAAAGAAAGAATCCCATTTTAGTAGCGCAAGCTTGTTTAAAGTTGCAGATTCCACTTTATGTAGTAGGACGTGCAAAAGCGGCTTGGACTAGCTATTACGATGGTCTTACTAAAGAGGAGCAGGCTTTAATTATACCCATTGCGGTAGAAGACAATGCCGATTTATCCGCCTTATATCAATTAGCCGATGTTTTTATTTACCCTTCCATTTTCGAAGGTTTTGGTATTCCCCTTTTGGAAGCCATGCTTAGTAAAACAGCTTTAATTACCGCTAATAATAGTGCTTTAAAGGAAGTAGCAGGGCCTGGTTCTATTCTTTTAGATGAGATTAATTCTGAAAATATCGCAAGGGCTATTCAGCAATTTTGGGAGAACAATGAAAAGCGCCAAAAGGCCATCGACATAAACTTTACTTTTGCGCAGCAATTCTCTCATGAAAACATTGCCTTGCAATGGATAGAAACTTACGAGCAACTAGCGCATGAAAGTTAAAATATCGGCGGTAATCATCACTTTTAACGAAGAACGCAATATTGGTCGTTGCCTCGATTCCTTGCAAGGGGTAGCCGATGAAATTGTGGTAGTCGATTCCTTTAGCACCGACGCCACCGAAGAAATTGTAAAAAGCAAAGGCGCCACTTTTATCTCCCATAAATTTGAAGGCCATATCGAACAAAAAAACTGGGCTGTTCTTCAAGCTAAATATACACATGTTCTTTCATTAGATGCCGATGAGGCTCTGGATGCACATCTGCGTAAAGCGATAAATACCGTAAAGGATAACTGGCAAGGTGAAGGCTATTATTTAAACCGCTTAACCAATTATTGCGGTAAATGGATTCGACATGGACTTTGGTATCCCGATCGTAAATTACGATTATGGGACAGCCGCAAAGGCGCTTGGGGCGGACAAAACCCGCATGATACCTACATCTTAGAAGAGGGATCTCGCAGCCAACATTTAAGCGGGCACCTTTTACACTATAGCTTTTATACTTTTGAGGAGCATTTGAAGCAAATTAAAAAGTTTACTGATATTTCTAGTGCCGCCGCTTTTAAAAATGGCAAGCGCGCTACGTGGCTTAAAATTATTGTATCGCCCAGCCTAAAATTTGTGCGTGCCTATTTTTTCAAGTTGGGCTTTTTAGATGGCAAAGCGGGTTGGATGATTGCCCGCTGGAGTGCTTATGCCACCTATTTGAAATACACCAAATTAAAAGCGCTAAACCATGGCCAATAAAGGTTTGAGCATTTTGCACATTAGCACGGCGCGTTCTTGGCGCGGTGGTGAGCAGCAGATTGCCTATTTAATCGCCGAATTGGCCCAGCAAAATACCCAGCAGTTTGTAGTTTGCATTAAAGATGCGCCCTTTTACCATTGGTGCCTGGAAAATAATATCCCAGTAAAGGGACTAAAAAAACGCAACTCTCTTGATTTGAGTTTTGCCTTTTCTTTGAGAAAATTCTCCCAAAAAAATAAGGTAGAAATTTGGCATGCGCATGATGCCCACGCCCACGGATTTGCCGTGTATGCCAATGCTTTTTTCGGAGCCAAAACACCAGTAATTGTCTCACGTAGAGTAGATTTCCCAGTAGCTGGTTCTTGGCTCAGTGCTTTTAAGTACAATCACGCAAGCGTAAAGAAAATTCTTTGCGTAAGCAGTGCTATTGCCGAAATTGTTAAAGCGAAAATTAAAAACCCTACCGTGCTAGAAGTGGTGCATTCCGCTATCGACCACTCCAAATTTAGCCATCTCCAAAAAGGTAAATTACGGTCAGAATTGCAACTGCCAGCCGATATAAAGATTATAGGCAACATAGCCGCTTTAGCGGATCATAAAGATCATCTTACCTTTATAAATACGGCCGAAATTTTAAGCGCTCTGCACCGCGATATTTATTTTGTAATTGCTGGCGATGGTGAACTCAGAGCAACTTTAGAAGCCAAGGTTGCCGAGAAAGGGCTTGAAGAAAAATTTTGCTTTTTGGGCTTTCGCCCAGATGTACCGGCAATAATTGCTGACTTCGATGTATTTCTTTTCACCAGTAAAACAGAGGGCTTGGGCACGAGTATTTTAGATGCTTTTGCAGCAGGTGTTCCTACCGTAGCCTCTGCAGCTGGTGGCATTCCCGAGATTGTGGAAGATGAGAAAACAGGTTTACTCTGCCCGGTGGGCGATGCAGAGGCTCTAGCTAAAGCAACGGAAAAAGTTTTAGATAATCCCGCCCTAGCGGCAAATCTAATAAAAGGAGCTTCTGATAAGCTTGCTCTTTTTAGTCTAAAGAACCTCGGTATAAAAACCTACGAACAATATCAGCTTGTGCTGCATTAGATTTCTTTATGGCGATAGAAAGCCCTAATTTTGCAGCCAATTTTGAAATAGAACCATGCAGTCAACCTTTATAGTTTTAGTCATCCTCAACAGCGTAGGCATGCTAGC
>TARA_R110002050_G_scaffold43127_1_pt1 | contig 12771 bp, 13 predicted proteins | sample TARA_R110002050 | Tara Oceans TARA_R110002050 (sample SAMEA4396988) | marine metagenome | biome: Polar Biome; feature: [DCM] deep chlorophyll maximum layer (ENVO:01000326); material: water (ENVO:00002006), including particulate matter (ENVO:01000060) such as... | depth 25 m
CATTACCATGGAAGGTGGATCAAAGGATTGGCATGATTTAATTCGTCAAATGGCCGCAGAATTAGAGAAGCGCAATTGGGAACCTTAAGGTTGTTTCAAAAAAAAGGTATCCGATGGGATACCTTTAGATAGTTTTAGTTTTTAAAAAGCGGTAATTTAATTTTAAAAACTGCTCCGCCATCATTTTCTACGCTTATCTCACCACCATGCGCTTCTACGTATTGTTTTACAATGGTTAGACCTAAACCGGTACCGTCTTTTTTATTTTTAGTAGTGAAAGGCTCGAAAAGTACGGGCAGTAAATCTTCGGGAATTCCTGGACCATTATCGCTAATGCTTAAACAAGCATAATTGTCCTTTATTTTTGCTTTTACGCTTATTTTGGGATCGTCTACTTTCAAATCAAAAAGCACATCAACTGCATTGGAGATGATATTCATAATTAGGCGCTTCAATTTACTCGGATCACCAGCTAAATTAGCTTTGCCGTCAAGGGTTACCTCCAAAGTAATAGGCTCAATTTTCTTGCGATTATTGGCTAGTTTAATGGCGTTTTCTACCACTTCTTTTAGAGGAACGGCTTCAATTTCAATAGGTGTTTCGCGTACAAAGTCGAGGAAATCATCAAGAATATCCGAGGCCTGCTGACTACTTTCGTCCAACATGGCGAGTAAGTCTTCATTGGCACCATCATCTCTAAGAAAGGATGTAATTTGGGGAATGTTTTTAATCGGTGTGCGTAAATCGTGCATCAGCATACCGAGGGCATTTCCTGCGGCAGTGAGTTTTTCTTTTTTCAGTAGCTCTTCTTGTAAATGCGCGTTTTGAATCGCTTGGGTGGCATTTTGAATGAAGAGTTGAATGAGATATATTTTCTCCGTTTTTAAAGTTTCGTTTGGCTCTAACACGGCAAAAACAGGATAATCTTTGAGCATGGCCAGCACGACATTCTTTTCCTGTAAAATACTATTATTATTGTGGCGCGCTTGATTAATTAAACCTAGTAGAGCACCTTCATTTAGCTCACTTTCTATCGTACCCACTTTGAAGAGAAGGTCCAGTTTACCGTCTTCACCTAAAGTTCCCATCAAAGCATTTTCAGTCCCAATATAGCGCGCTAATTGGTCGAAAATATTTTTTAATAGGCTATTGAGTTGGTTTTCACCGAGGCTAATTCTACCCGTAGTAGCGATTAATTCCTCTAGGTTGCGAAGTTTATTATAATCATTAACCCCTTTGGTAGCTATTTGTAGTATTTCTTCTGAGTTGTAGGGTTTTACGTGATAGCCCACGTTTTTACCTGCTTGTGCTACTATTTGGTCGATACTATGATCGGAATAAGCAGTTACAATAATAATTTCCGCTTTGGTATCCACCTGACGAATACGTTTGGCGGTTTCAAGGCCATCCCAGCCGGGCATGCGCATATCTAGGAAAATAACAGCAAAAGGACTGTTTTCTTGCACCGCTGCCGCTACCATTTCAAAGCCTTGCTTACCGTTTACCGCTTTATCAACAATAAAATCGGGAAAGGTTCGGTTCTCGGAAAGGACGCTGTCTGACTCTTCTTCTTCATCACCAAAAAGCAAATCGGCAGCACTGGAAAGCTTTTCGTTTTTGGCTACTTTTTTAGGAACTAAAATTTCTTCAATATTATCTCGTACCATTTCCTCATCATCTATAATAAGGACTCTGGTGTTTAAATTATCATTCTCTCTCATACGTCAATTACGATTCTGTTTTGGCGATGGTTAGGATGGCAGTGGCACCTTTACCTTTTCCTTCGCTAATTAGTTTTAAATCACCATTATGGCTTTCGGCTACATTTTTCCCGCTGGCCAAGCCAATTCCCATTCCCTGCGCTTTGGTAGTAAAACCGCGTTCGAAAATTTTCTTTTCCGTCTTATCATCGAAACCTTCGCCACTATCTTTTATCACAAGCTGCACGGTCGTGTCTGTCTGTGAAAGTTTTATTTCTAGTGTTTTAGGGCCCTTAGGATTATTGTCGATGGCATCAATGGAGTTTTTAATCAGGTTAATTACAATTTGTATTAGCTTGGTTCTATCGCCAATAAAGCTTGGAATGTTTTCAGGTAAGTCACTGGTGATCGCAATTTCTCGTTTTTCAATGCTTGCCAATAAAATAGCGAGGGCATCGTAAACTACTCCTCTCAAATTTACTAGTTCCCTCGGACGTGCCTCGCCGGTTGAAATGTATTGCCTTTGAATATTTAATATATCACTAATATGGCTGGTAATTCCCATTTGTTCTCGCACGGTGGTGTCAAGGCCATTTATGAGTGTATTTTGGTTGGTGATTAAGCCTTGTACTAAATCCACTAAAGCATTTGCTTTCGCTTCCCCAATAGCTTCTCCGAATTGTTGGCTATGCGCCTTCAGGAATTTTTCCAGTTTAATTAAGGTACTAGAATCGTATTCACTAATTAACTTTTTGGAGCGGCTGAGATGGGAGCCGATGCCTACCACGGCATTACCGATATCGTGTAAAACACCGGCGGCCATTTCGAACTTACTTTTATCGATAGCCATTTCTTGATTCACCCGACTCAGTTCTTCTTGGGATTCGTGGTAATTGGTAATATCGTCAAAACTAAATACTATGCTTTGTTCTGAAACCTTATTAATAGAGTAGAAAAAATGGCGTACCATTGTTTCACCTTCATGTTCGAGTTCTACTGTCTGCTTTTGTTGGGTAAGAATATAGCCAGATTCTTGTGGGAATTGCTCAATTTTTTTTGCGATACCAGGCGCAATCATCTCTAATAAGTTAACAATATTGTCAGCAGGCAGATGGGTTTGCATAAATAATGGCATCACCATTTGCTCGGCCATTTGATTCATGTGTTTAATGTCACCCGCTTTATTGGCAACGATTAAACCAATTGCCGCTTGTTGAATTATGGCTAATAAATCATTCTGAGAGTTGTCCCTTTCTGCCATTATCTGTTGAAATTGTTAGACTACAAATCTGCAAAAAAAAGCTGCCCTAACGTAGTAGTTAGGGCAGTTTAATTTAAATCGATTAAAAAGTGATAGTCTAAGCTTCTGTTTTTAAAAGCTCTTCCTCAATAACCTTTTTTAATTGATGTTTCGGCATCGCGCCACGTGACATCATGGGTTGACCTTCATTTGGAATAAATAGAATGGATGGAATACTCTGAATACCGAAGGCAGCTGATAGTTCTTGCTCTGCCTCGGTGTCTACTTTGTAAATTACAATATCCTCGGAAAATTCATCACTGAGCTCTTCGAAAATGGGCGCAACCATTTTACACGGTCCACACCAATCGGCATAAAAGTCAATGATAGCAGGTTTATCACCCGCAAATTTCCATTCTTTTTCGTTGCTATAATCGAACACGTCTTTTTTAAACTGTTCGGTTGTTAAGTTAATTGTTGGCATATCTATATTTTTTACTAGGCAAAGATAGGAGGGCTGTATGGGCTCTAAAGTGCTAAATGTTACGCTTTATACAATTATTGCGAAAATTGATAGCGGGTACAAATCGAGGTCGTTTTTTCGTCAATAAAAAAGCTCTCCAATCCTAAAAATTGAAGAGCTCTGTAATTTTACGGCATCTGCTGGAATGCGGAAAAAGACTTTGCCAATTAAGCTTCTTTTACCGCCCAAGTTTTACACCAAGCGCCTGATGCAACTGCACCATTGGCAAAGAGTTGGCAAGCACCGCAGTCCCCTTTAAACTTAGCGGGATTGTAAAAACGGCAGTTACTGCAATTTTGATCGGCCTTTTCACTTTGCTCAATATAACCTAAGCTTTCACGGGTTTTAAGATCCGTTTCAGTTAGGTTCTTATTATAAGTGGAGCAGTCGATGTTTTCTGCAACTTTCTCTTCTGCCGCAGCGGGTGCTGGTGCAGGTTTAGGACTGGGGCTGCCTTTAGTTTCGGCCGGGGCCTCTCCATTAGCACAAGCCTGTAACAAGGTTGTCGCAGAAAGTGCACTAAGGCTTAAAATTCCAAATTTGGCTATAAACTGTCTTCTTCCATTATCACTCATACTATTTCAATTTTGTTTATCAATATTACATGGAACGACTTGTTTTGTGCGTATCAATTGCCATTAAGTCTTTAATTTGAATTAAGTCTAAGTAACTGTTGGGCAGAACCAGGGGCGGGTGACAGTAATTTCGTTTTGCTTATATTTTAAAGTAAATTCTTTTTAATTATGCGTGGCATAATATTGAAAAACTGAGCCCCTAACTGCTAGTGGCCTTAACTTCAGATAAAAAAACTGGTTTCATAAGGGGCAATTAAAATAACAATATCGTATTGATTATCATCACTTTGGTTTTGCTTGAAGGGGAAGAGACAGGCTTCTGCCTCTTCAATTATTATTAATCCATCTTTAATCTTTACTTGAGAATTAGATTCGCTTTCCTCCTGATTATAATCTTCATCCCTAAAACTGTCTTCTTCTAAGTCTTCCATAATTTGGGCACTATTTTCACAATCTGCACAAAGCAGACCTCTTTCGGTCATAGTCCAGTAATGACCATCCATGTCATAGTCCCAATAATCGTTAATGTTCTTCACATCGTAGTATAGGTTTTCAGTTCCAGGGCTCAAGTAAACCGTGTCGCCCGGCTGCATATAAAGGAAATGTCTTATTTTTTGCAAGCGAAAGAAATTACCATCCTCAATGCTGTAGTAATTACTAAACTTGAGATTTGCGCTGTCTAACTCCATAACGAATTCTAAGTTTTGTGCGTTTTTGCGTGCATCTTGCCGATTGATTCCCCGGCTACTAAATTCTGTTTCTAAATAGGTATAGCCTTTTTCGCTTTTTCGTATGTCGAGCTTTATTCCTTTGTAATAACTTTTCCCGTTATTAATGGTCCAAAAGTCAGTATTAAAGGCTTCATTGAAATCATAGTAAACATCATCTTCTACCACTTCTAAGGTATAGGACCGGGCTTTAAGATTCAGCTTATGCTCGGTGGTGTGATAGGAATTGGCGCGGAAGTTTTCACTAAACTGGTAGGCCGAACTACCTAAAATAACTAGCCCAATTAGCGATAAAAATCCTAGTCCACAGCGCACGCCCCGATTGAGAGGTTCTACTCCAAAAACTAAGCGAATGCCGTAATAAACAATTAGGAATAGTGGTCCTAAAACGAATAGGCTAAGGCCAAAGGTGATTGAATTGTACAAGCTACTATCGCTGGAGACTAATTGAACTAAGTTCGAGATTTCACTCCAGGTATAGTGGGTATCATTTAAGTTAAAACCTATAAATAGTGTAGTTGCCAAAGAGGCAAGGGCGATGAATACCGCAAAAAGGAAAATAAAACCAATAATCTTAAAGGCAAACTTAAAAATTAGCTTAATGATTTCGAAAATGCCATTAAAAAATTGGGAAATTAATCCCGTCACCTGATTAGAATTACGGTTCATATCCTGCGCTTTGCGGCCCATGTTTTTAACACTATCCCCTACAGCATGAGCTTCTTCGCGCACAAAGTTTTCAATATTGCTGAGGGTAACCGGCTTTCCCCGCATTTGCAGTTTTTCAGCGGTAGTGCGGGCACTGGGCACAACTATCCAAAGAATAATGTAGAGTAGCAGCCCGAAGCCTGAGAAAAACAAGGCAAAGAATAGCAGGCGCGTCCAAACAGGATTGATGTTCATGTAGGCAGCCAAACCTGCTGCAACCCCACCAATCATGCGATTGTCAACATCGCGATGAATCTTTTTAGAATAAGATTGGTAATTTTCGTAGTTGGCATTAGCGTTACTGAAGTCTTCTTCTTGCAGGTAATCTTCGGGTCTTCCTAAAATTGAAATCACCGCTTCCACATCTTGGGTATTAATTACCTCTTTTGTTTGACCATTTCGCTCGCGGAAAAGTTCTGCCATGCGCGTTTCTACATCGGCAATAATTTCATCGCTGCCGCTGGTGCGGGAAAACTGGCTGCGCAAGGTGGCAAGATAGCGCTCGAGCTGATTAAAGGCGTCTTCATCAATGTGAAATATGAAGCCTCCCAAATTTATAGTTAATGTCTTTTTCATGATTAGTGTTTGATTTCGTTTTGAATGCTTTGATTTACTGCTTCTTTAAGGCTTTCCCAACTTTTTAAAAGTTCCGATAACGCCGCTTTACCAATCTCCGTAAGGGTGTAATATTTACGAGGTGGTCCTGCGCTCGACTCTTCCCAGCGATAGGCCAAGATGCCAGAGTTTTTTAAGCGGGTAAGTAGGGGGTAGAGCGTACCTTCCACTACTATGAGTTCTGCCTTTTTTAGCTCCCCGATAATTTCGGAAGCATAGGCGTCGCGGTGACTCAGCATATTCAATATACAGAGCTCCAATACTCCTTTGCGCATTTGCGCTTTTGCATTTTCAAGATTCATCTTTAGTAAGTTTTAAAGATTAAATCGCCACTGAATATTAATAATATCGCATTGCGATCTTTCGGGTTGTTAAGTAAAACGGCAGCGTGAGCACTATTTTTCCCGTGGGGCTTGCGCAGTAGAATTGCCTGTCCTTGATCTTCTTCCCAGTCAGAGGGAATCGGGGCTTGACGATAACCCCAGGCAAGCATTTGCTCGATAAATTCCTTTTCGCTTTTAAGGCCTCTTTCGTAATTTTCGAATTTCACGAAGCGAATGCGATCGATATGACCCGACATTTCTTCGGTATATTCTCTAAAATCAAAGTCGAAGTCTAAATCGCTAATTAAGTCATGACTAATACTAATATTGAAATTATCACCTTGATTAGCAATGCGATTGAAGAGTGATTCCATCTCGTTTTTGCTTTGCCCCTTAATTGCATACATGCTGAATAGTAGCAGGGGAAGACTGATTAATAATTTTTTCATTTTTATGTTATTCCTTTTGCATTACAAAGATATGTCAATATTTAGGTACTATGCAAAACAAAGTACTATAATTAAATTTAACCACCTGATATTTAGGTGTTTAAATTTTTATCAAAAAACATATGGACACTGAAATCAAATTTTAACTCGATAAATGGGGGAGGGTAGTCGCTAAATGGGGAAATGGAGTTATCGCTCACGGCAGATGCGATAAGTGTTTATATAAACTGTAAAATAGAAGCGGAACGAATCTATTTTGAATTCTTCAGAAATTGGTTTTCGAAAGGACGAATGATCAAGCGAATTTTGCGATCGTAGCTAAAGTAATTGACAAACCAGTTGAGTAGCACCACCAAGCGGTTTCTAAATCCTACAAGGCTTAAAAGATGAACCAACATCCATACGGCCCAGCCTGGGAATCCTTTTAGCATTATTTTATTGTAGAGCTCGGCCACAGCCTTATTGCGTCCAACGGTGGCCATGCTGCCTAAGTCATTGTATTTGAAGGGGCGAAAGCTTTTACCTTTATCACTTCGGATTAAGTTTTTAGCTAAATTTTGACCTTGCTGTATGGCCACCTGCGCAAGCATAGGATGTCCTTTGGGGAAATCTTTTGTATTCATCCCGGCCACATCGCCGAGGGCAAAAATGTTTTGATGCGGGCCAATTTGGTTAAACTCATTAACGATATAGCGACCTTTGTCAAAATCCTCTTTTTCCTTAAGACCCTCAATGATATTTCCTTTTACTCCTGCAGCCCAAATTAGGGTGGAGGCGGGTAGTTCCGATTTGTTGGTGCTTACGGTCTTTCCATCGTAACCTTTAACAGCGGTATTTAGCCAGACCTGTACGCCCAACTTTTTGAGGTATTTAAGCGCGTGGGAAGATGAAAATTTACTCATGGGTGGTAAAACTTTATCCGCCATCTCCACAAGGTGAATACTCATTCTACGAAAGTCTAAATCTGGGTAGTCGTTGGGAAGCACATGACTTTTCAACTCTGCGAAAGCACCAGCCAACTCGGTTCCGGTGGGGCCACCACCCACAATTACAAAATTCATCAAGCGCTCGCGCTCTTTTAAATCGACGGTCAAAGATGCTGCTTCGAAGTTTTGTAAAATTAAGCTACGGAGATTTAAAGCTTCAGGAACCGTTTTCATCGGCATGCTTTTTTGCTCCACTTCCTCCATCCCAAAATAATTTGTTTCCGATCCAGTCGCAATAACTAGTTTATCATAACTAATCGGTCCTATATTGGTATGAAGAATATTGTTTTCCGCTTCTATACGTTCCGCTTTGGCCATGCGGAAATAGAAATTTGGGTAGTCCTTAAAAATGTTTCGAATGGGATAGGCAATGGAGTCGGGTTCTAAACCTGCCGTCGCAACCTGATATAAAAGTGGTTGAAAGGTGTGATAGTTGTGCTTATCAAGCATCACCACTTGCTTTCCTTTGTTTTTTAATGCTTTCGCAAGATTAAGACCAGCAAAGCCGCCGCCTAAAATTAAGATGCGCTCGGCATTGGTTTTGGGAATGTTTAAATCAGCCATATACAAAGGTAAGCCGCTAATTGTGTTTAGCATAGAAGACATCGAAAAATATCAAGCTTACATTGAAAAGAAAATGGCCAGAATTATTTAGGAATAAAAATTTAAAGCCTCTTTTCTAAAAGTATAAATTTATCTTTGCTTTAGGTCATCAAACAAACTGGCAGGGTAAAAGATGAGAGTAGACATCACATTTTATTTATTTATTGGTTTAGGGTTATTTCTACTGCTGGTTGCCCTATTAACTTTTCTATTCCCCGCTAAAAAGCCCAATCACCTTTATGGCTATCGCACCGATCGTTCCATGCGAAATCGTGCTAATTGGAAATTTGCCCAAAGATTGCTGCCTCCTATGTTCTTACGCTTAGCACTGTATCAAGTAGGTATTGCTGGTTTGTGGTATTTTGTGCCACGGCAATCCGAAACCGTTAGTATGGCAGTTTTTCTAATCTTTCTCATCGCAACATTCGCACTAGAAATTTTTTGGAGTGAGAGGAAGTTGAGGCGATATTCACGCTCGCAAAAAAAGTAATTAACCTTCTTTAAAAGGATCGGAGAACCTTTCATTTTCTAACATTACGGGATCGCTTAAAGTTTCTAAGAATGCAACCAGAGCATCAATGTCTGCTGAACTTAAATTCAGGCTTCTAACTCCTCCATTCGGTAACCTTAAGGGTGCACTGAGGTTAGGATTGTTTTGCACACCATCATTATAATGCTCAATTACTTCGCGCAAAGTGCTAAAGCGACCATCGTGCATATAAGGTGCAGTAAGGGCAATATTGCGTAAAGATCCTACTTTAAATAAACCATTGGCGTTACTATTGTTGGTTACACCTCCCACACCTAAATCAGCAGTATTGTCTAAATCTAAACCATTATTTCTAGGACCTGGTGCAATAAAAGCATCAGTCCCGTGGCAGGCAGCGCAGCCAATCGCGGGGTTTAGGAAAAGGGCTTTACCTCTATTTTCTTCCGCACTGAAATTAGGGAAGTTAGTATTTTGATTCGCCACCTGAAGACGGCCTACATCGTATTTACTAGTGTAAGAAACCATGCTACGCACAAATTGCGCTAAAGCAAAGCTTATGTTTTGACTATTAATTTCGCCGTCGCTAAAGGCATCGCTAAAGAGATATTGGTAATAATCTAATCCTTTTAGCTTAACGAAAAGGCTATCTAAATTCATTCCCATCTCTACCTGATCTTGTATGGGCAATAGAACCTGCTCTTCTAGGCTTTGCGCTCGTTCATCCCAAAAGAAACGACGATTGGCATAATAGCGACTATTTGCGAGGGACATAGAATGTCGAGCAGTGGATCCATTCTCAAAACCACTACTTAAAACCGCTTGATCACTAAACCCATTGCTGTTTTGATGGCAGCTTGCACAAGAGATCGTATTATTTTGACTTAAGTTTTTATCATAAAATAAAACGCGACCCAAAGTGGCACCGGCATCGCTTATGGCATTATTAGCGGGGGTATTGTCACTTTGAGCCACCGGACCATTTCGGTAGTAATCTGGTAAATTTGGATTGGCGTAATTAAAATAAGTATCGGGCAAATTAAGCACCGCGCTAGAGCTAGATGGGGTCTGTTCTACAGTTGAATCTTTTTTACAAGCCAATAGGGAAAGAAGGACACTAAGGAGGAGAATGGACTTATTCATAATTACTTATTTTGCTCCTTAGAGTGCTATGTTCGTCAAAAGTTTAATAAGCGGAAACGTATTTTATTTAATCCTGCTTCTAAATCTCGTTTTCACTCTTTTTTAAAGCCGTCTGTCCCGGTCATACCTTACTTTTAATCTAAAGTTTGTAGCTCTCATTGAATGTCAAACTGTTTTAAATTGGCTGCTGGAAATTTGCCATTATTCGACATACTTGCTTCGATAAACCTTAATTTTAGCCCAAATTAACAGCATGCGTAAACTTATTTGGACTTACGGAATTATTGCGGGCTTAATCGTTAGCCTCAATCTTTTTTTAGGCCTACCTGCCGAAGGCGAAGCTATGAATTTTGACGGAGGCGAAACCAGAGGTTTTATTATGATGACCCTGGCATTCGCGCTTATTTTTGTCGCGGTTCAACAATTGTCGAAACGTTTCTTTGACTCGAAAATCAACTTCGGTAAATCCTTTCTAATCGGACTGTATATTAGTCTTATAGCTTCGATCATGTATCTAATTGCCTGGGAGTTTATTTTGGCCAATTACTTACCAGACTTTGCCGATCAGTACATGGAATATCGTCAAGATACTTTGCAAGCCTCAGGGGCAGATGCGCAAGAAATAGAGCAAAGTTTAGCTTTTGAAACGCCCATGATGGAAATGTATAAGACCCATACTTTTTACCGCCTAGCCTTAACTTTTAGTGAGATTTTCCCAGTGGGCTTAATGGTTAGCTTATTGGCAGGATTGCTCTTTGGCGTATTTTTGAAAAAGAAGTAAGATGGATAGATTAGAAACAGCCGGGCTGGTTATTTTAGGACTTAATGCTCTTCTTAGTTATTTTGCTTTTCAAAACCCAGATTGGTTCGAGAGATTGCTTTTGCGAATTAGAGATCTCAATGCGGGACAATACTATCGTTTGATCACTTCTGCCTTCATTCACGTCGATTGGTCGCATCTTTTCTTTAATATGTTTTCCCTCTACATTTTTGCTGGGGCGGTAGAAAGAGACTTGGGATTAATTGGCTTTGTAATTGTTTATATTGTCAGTCTTTTAGGGGGCAACCTACTCTCTTGGCTACTTCATCGTAATGATTTGGAGTATCGGGCCGTAGGGGCTTCTGGTGCGGTAAGCGGTATTATCTATGCGGCTATTATCATCTATCCCGACATGGAGCTGGCCTTTATCTTTCTGCCTTTCTACTTTCCTGCCTGGATTTACGGGATAGGCTTTATTGCTTACTCCTTCTATGGTATGAGCCGAAACAATGATAATATTGGTCATGAAGCGCATTTAGGGGGCGCTATTTCTGGGTTATTAATATGTTTGGCTTTGGATCCATCCATTATACAGAAAAGCACTTTAACGATTGTTTACATTTTAGTTCCCGCTTTGGTTATTTTAGTGGTCTTCCTTTTTAAGCCCATGCTATTTTCCAGTGCCTTTGCCAAGGAAGATGCAGCTCTGACCATAGACGATAAGTATCGAGCCAGTAAAAAAGAAAAGGAAATCGAAATAAATCGCATTTTAGAAAAAGTGAAGCAAGAAGGAGAAGCATCGCTGACGACGAGTGAACGCGACTTTTTAGCAGAGCAGTAAGCTTAGCTAGACTAGAAAAGCTATTTTTGTCAACCAAATTAAAACAACGTTATGTCGAATAACCTTCTAGCGGGAAAGCGAGGAATTATCTTCGGTGCTCTAAATCGTGATTCTATCGCTTGGAAAATCGCTGAAAAAGCACATGCTCAAGGAGCAAAATTTGTTTTAACCAACGCCCCAATCGCCATGCGAATGGGAGAAATTAATGACTTAGCAGCTAGTACAGGCTCGGAAATTATTCCTGCTGATGCTACTAGTATGGAAGATTTAGAAAATCTATTTACGCAATCGCAAGAGATATTGGGCGGTAAACTAGACTTTATACTTCACAGTATAGGTATGAGTGTAAACGTGCGAAAAGGCAAGCACTATACCGATTTAAATTATGACTGGTTAGAGAAAGGCTGGGATGTATCCGCCGTTTCTTTTCACCGTATAATGCAAACTGCTTGGAAACAAGAAGCCATGAACGATTGGGGTAGTATTTTAGCTTTAACCTATATCGCCGCGCAAAGAACTTTCCCCGATTACAATGATATGGCCGATAATAAGGCTTATTTAGAAAGTATCGCCAGAAGCTTTGGTTACCATTGGGGCGTGCGCAACAAAGTACGGGTAAACACAATTAGTCAATCGCCTACACCAACTACCGCGGGTAGCGGCGTAAAAGGATTTGATGGCTTTATTAATTATGCGCACGAAATCAGTCCTTTAGGCAATGCAACGGCAGAAGATTGTGCCGATTATGCGATCAGCATGTTCTCAGATCTTACCCGAAAGGTAACCATGCAAAACCTATTTCACGATGGAGGCTTTAGCAGTACCGGAGTGAGCGATTCAGTAGTGAACAAGTTTTCTACAGAAGACTAGAATACCAAAACTCAATATTGGAGCCCGAGAATTTCTCGGGCTTTTTTTATGGTTTAGAAGCAGTATCTCGTTAGAAAAAGAAAAAATAGAGACTTATGTTGTCTGAATGTTAAAAACATGTGGAAAACCCCTGCATTTGCCATGTTAAAAGCCTTTTAAAGTGCGGATAAAGCCCTATCTTTGAGACTTATCACAATAAGCGTAACTGCATAATTATGAG
>TARA_R110002050_G_scaffold240854_2_pt1 | contig 12763 bp, 10 predicted proteins | sample TARA_R110002050 | Tara Oceans TARA_R110002050 (sample SAMEA4396988) | marine metagenome | biome: Polar Biome; feature: [DCM] deep chlorophyll maximum layer (ENVO:01000326); material: water (ENVO:00002006), including particulate matter (ENVO:01000060) such as... | depth 25 m
CATTCTTTCTCAGTTGGTAATAGAAAAACAACTTTAGTATAGATTCTATTTTTGTTTTTTTGTAAGTCGTATATTTATAGTAAGTTGTTCAGAGTGCCTTGAGAAATTAATTAGTTATTAGTTATAAAATTTAAATTTTTTAAAATAATTTTTTAATTTTATAGACAATAATTATTATCAACTACTAAAACTACATAAAATGGCAAAAACATTAGCAGAAATGAATGCTGTAATTGGAATGGTTACAGTGGATAGTGCAAACCCTAATCTTGACGGGTCAGGTGAGTTATCAGAGGTTATTTCTGAATCATTTGACATGAATATTGCTGCAGTAATTATCAAAGCAATTGGCACAACTACTCAAGGTATGGTTAGGTTATTTATTGAAGATGAGACATCAAATATAAGACTACTTGAAGAGATATCAATTCCGGGAAATGAACAAACAAGCGTATTGGAAGCATTTCAGCAAGTTATTTATCTTGATTTTTATCTTCAAAAAGGTTATAAACTTTTAGCTAGTACAGAAAAAGATGAAGCATTTAATATTATTGCGATTGGAAATCTCTGGAAATATCCAACATCTGAAAATCAAATAATTGAAGAATCAGTAAACGGAATGGCTGCAATTTCAACGGCCAATAGCAACTTAGATGGAACAGGATCTTTAACTACAATTCTTGAAGGTAGTAATAATGGAAATTCAATTACAAGTATTGATGTAAAAGCAATTGAAAGTACGGGGCATGGTATGGTTAGATTATTTTTCTCAGATGGGGTAAATACTAAATTATTTTGGGAATCTTCAGTACCATGTATAACTCAAGATGAAGTTACAGCTACATACCATAGTAATTTACAGTTTGACTTTGTACTTCCATCTGGTTATTTAATTAAAGCCAGTACTCAAGTTGCTAATGTTTTTCAAATAATTACTTCTAGTATAACATGGAAATATGAGCCTCTTTAACAACATATTTAACTTTATTTTAAAATATTATATTATTAATTAATTAATTAAAATCATGTCAAGACCAAGTACAAAATTTATTCCTGCAAATCTTAAGCAGCAGTTAGGTGCTGTTTCGAATGCTTATAATTCAAATGAGAATCGAGTTAGAGTAGGATTTAATAATTCAGATATGTTTCAATCGGCTGTTAAACTCATCGGTGAGATTACGAATGATGTTGTAGGTCCTCATACAGTTGCAGGTGGCTTAGCAGGTAATACTAAAAAAAATAGACATACAAAAAAGACAAGTAAGAATACTAGATGTGGTAATGGAACATCTACACAGACTACTAGTAATTGCACTTGCGCAGCTGTATGTTCTGGTGGCATAGCGTCACCAGCAGCATATAGGAATGGTTACTAGAATGGAATGAAAGTGTCTTCTATGTATAATTTTAAAAGATTGGCACTTATTTTAGGAATTATTCTTTTTTCACCTATTAGTGTATATTGTGAAACTACTGAAATCAATATTCTAAAAATAAGATTTCTTGTAAGTTTAAAGTTCAAACTAATTCTTGAAGATAAGTATAATGACTTTGATAATAACAATTTAGATGAAATTGTTAAAAAACTACTTGACAATGAATTTATTGAAGATTCTCTCTGTCAAAATATTAAGTTAAATACCAAGTATGGTAATAACTTTTCAATTTGCAAGTTGCTAAAATCTGATAATTTAAATTACATTTCGAAAGATATGTATGAGAGATACATATATGATTCAATATATTATGATTTTGAAACTATTAAAAAAGCAGCTGATTATAAGTTATTAGAAAAAATTCGAAAATACTCTTTCTCTAGAAACCTTGAAAATGGGGAATATTATTTTATATTAAGAATAGAAATTCAGCAATTATTAGGGTGCTTAATTGGTTATTATGCTGAAAAAAAGTATTATTTGAAAAAAGAATTTGACTCGCTAAGTTCATTTGATTTTCATAAAATTATCGCCAAAGTTTTAAATAATTATAAAGACGCACATTTGAGTCTTTTTTCTAGATTTACATACCAATTTTATAGTTTAAACTTTAGAAATGAAATGAATAGTGTTAAATTCGTTAATAACAAGTTGGTATATGTAAGCTCTCTATCTCCACTGGTGAATGATATGAGTAAAGTAGATACTTTACAATTACAGAGTAATCTAATTAATACACTTGATACATTATTAAATATTTCAAAGACCGAATTCCTCACAGACCACTTTATAGCTAGTATGATTGATAATAATAAGCTGATAAATAAAGACATCTCTAATTTTAATGAACGAAAAGGAGTATACATATTATATGACACTGTACTATATGTTGATATTCAAAGCATTAAGAAAAGGTCTCGTAAAGAGATAAAAAAACTTTCTAAAAAAAGGGTTACATCTGTTATTGTTGATTTAAGAGGCTACCCTGAAGATCCAATTATTGGCTACAGGGTGTTAAATATTATTAAAAAACAAAAGCTAAAAATGATAGCAGTCTTAATTAATAAAAATACATATAGCTTGTCTGAAATCTTTGCGAGTAAATTATATTCACTTGATAACTCAGTTGTAATGGGAGAATGCACAGCAGGTGCAATGGGTGAGTCACGTGAAGCAAGAATTAATGATGCTTTTGCATTAAAATATACAGCATACTGGTACAAAAAAGAAGCATATTCTAATGCTTCATTTAGGAAAGTATGCCCTCAAGTTTTTCTAAAATTAAGTCTACCAACTGGCTATATTACTTCTCAGGAACTAGAAACAATTTTGTATGAACTGGGAAAATGATATTAGAGTAACTTCTATCTTTAATGAATTTATTTTTCGTAACAACATAGATAGTTTTACTAATGATTATGATTGCTCTATTTGTAACGGATGGGTTGGTAGGGCTTTAGCTATATCTGCAATGGTAAGAGACGAAATTATAGATAGAAAGTGCATTGATTTTGATAATCTAATAAGTTTAAAGTACAAGCAATTAGCCTATTTTATAGAAAATACATTTGATATATCTATGGTTTCAGGTATTAGTGGAGTTTTATGGGCATTGAACGAATTTAGAGAAAATTCTGTTACTTCATATAGTAAATCCCAGATAGATAGATTACTCTATAAAGCAATTATTAGATTGGATATGATTGTTCCTAATTATATTTCACCATCCCATTACGACTATATGAATGGACTCTTAGGTTATGCGAGAATATTGTTTAAACATCAAGTACTTTTAACACAGCGTGAGGAAGATATACGAAAAATAAAAATCTTGCTTGATTCTTTACTAGAGTATGATGAATACAATAATTATTTTATAAAAGATTATTCTTCCACTGAAGAAAGGGATTTAATAAATCAGGTTAATCTAACCTATGCTCATGGTGTTCCATCAATAGTAAAGTTTTATTTAGATTATGATAATTGGTCTAATATAAGTCAGAAGAATACTATTGATAAATTGGTAGGTTTTCTATACAAGCATATGAAATTCAATCTTCAACACTCTTGCATACCTATTAATTTGATAAAAGATAAATTAATTTGGACAGAAAGGCAAGCTTGGTGTATGGGTGATCTACCAATAATAATATTATTCTATTTATTACATGAAAAATATGAACTAGCAAGTCTAAATAAAGATATAATAAAAAAAGCATTAGAATATAATATTAACAGACATGATTCAAACATTGAAATCCCAGATCATTCAATATGTCATGGAATATCCTCAATTGCATATAGTTACTTAAAAATAAATAAGTTAAGTCAAGTAAAAGTTATTTCGAAAATCGCGGAAAAATGGTTCGAAAATCTTATTTCATCAATAGAATTAGCAAACAACCATGTGCTTTCTATGAATTGGCGAAACAAATTAACTTTTGAATGTTCGGATGATTTATTATTTGGTGGTAGTGGAACTCTGTTAACGCTTTCTGCATTTATGGGGAACAAATCATATAATTCAATACGTGTGTTAAATACATTACTTAATTATGATTAAAAAAAGTTTCTTAGATTTTGAGATTGCTGAAACAGTAATTGTTAGAAGACCTATTCTTTCATATGAAGATATAACTGAATTATCAGAAAAAAATGTATTAAACTACTATACTGAAAATAATGACTTATTATTAGGTATTGCAAATGCAAGCCATAATGTCTATAATGAAATATTAGAAGGTAATACAATTGATGCAGCTCATAAGTATTTACTTAGGGCTGCTTCTCGATCAACTCCATTTGGACTTTTTGCAAGTGTATCAACTACAAGTATTAACATCAACAACAATAATCAATTTCTGAAGTTTACAGACAAGAGAAGCTACATTATTCATTTAAATGGTAAAAAATCAATAAAGCTATTACAAAACCAAACGCAAAAAGAAATTGTTATTAATCCATTAGTAACTATTTATAAGAACTTTATAATTAGTTCAATTCCTTTCTATCAACATGATTTGACCTTTCAATACGTATATATCAATCGAAATAAGTTAAATAGTGAGTTAAATGAGGTAATTGATTATATATCGGATTGTAATTCAAGTAGTCAAAGAACAATTAATAAAAACTTATTTGAAGACTCCTATATTAACTTTTTGTTACATTATGGGATATTACTTAAAAACGAGATACCTTCTAGCTACTCAAAACTTTTGATTAAAGATAATCTTCATTCTAAGTCTTTGATAATAGAAGAAGTTAGAAAAAATCCAGATAAAACATTTAAGGTAACACAAAATGAATTAGAACAGATTAACTCTAGTGGTGAACTTCATAATTATAATTTAATTTCTTTTGAGGAAAGACCTAAGGGGGAGTTGAATAGGAATAAAGTTATTAATAGTGACTTTAAATATATTTTAAGGCTATTATATTATATCAGCACTAAAGCTATGAAATCCCCTATGAATAATTTTATAAGAAAGTATGAAGAAAATTATGGTGGACAAACACTACCGTTAAATAAAATTCTTAATCCATTATCGGGATTAAAGTATCTTGACATGAAAGAGAAATTATACGATAACTTATTTAAAGAAAAAGGTACTCCATCATTATTTTTAGACATAAATCAAAAAGTAGGTAGCTTTCTAATAAGTCTAATTCTTAAAGGACAGAATAAAAGAAGTGTTTCAATTAGTAAAAAGGACATAGAAAATTTGGTTGGTAATGTAAAACCTGTACTATCACCAACTATGTCACTACATATCGATATTTTTGGGAATTATGAAAAAATAAGAATTAAAGGCCTATCGGGTCCTTCTGCTATTTCAATGCTAGGAAGGTTTACTTATAGCAATACAATATATGATCTTGCAAAAGAACTCCACGAATATGAATGTAAAAAGCTTGATAAATTTGAGGTTTTAGACATTTTTAATGTAATTGACTCATTTTCCTATAATGTTTGTCGACGCCCATTAATCAGAGAAAGAAATATATCCATATATGATAACTTAGGGTTGTCTAAAAACTCTTTAGTTGCTTCTGATCTGTTTTTATCAATTGAAAATAGTCAAATGTTTATAATTTCAAAAAAACTAAAAAAGCCATTAATGCCACTTGTTACAACTATGCATAACTATCAAGCTGAGAATACATTACCTGAATATTCCTTTTTATGTGATTATGCTAATCAATTTTTTCCTTTTAATCTTTCTTTTGAAACTTATGGTATTGAACAATTTTATTCATACTTACCGAGGATAGAATTTGGGAAATATATCCTGTCACCTGCTACCTGGTTTATCCAAATGAGACGCTTAGATTTTACGATTACTATTAAAAATATTCGAACATATTTATTAGAAAAAGAAGTTCCAAAAGTTTTTAGGTTAGTATCAGGTGATCAAGAGCTGTTGATTAATACTGAGTCAGATATTTCTCTTAGAGTTTTTATCTCAAGCTTAGTGAAATTAAAATCTGTTAAAATTATTGAAACATTTGAAGATGATTTTAAAAGTTTTAGTTATAATAGCAATTGTAAGTCAATTTCTTCGGAATTTATTGTTTCATTAAAAACTGAAAAGTATTGCGGTGGCCAAATAGGAAACAATTATACCCATATATCGACGGATAAACTTACTTCTAAAATATCCAGTAATTTCAATACTAAATTTAATACTTATTTTAAGATTTATATATCTGAATCATTAACTAATGGAGTTTTAGATGATATTAGGCAATTCGTAAACCAATATCCTAAAACAAAGTTTTTTTATATACGTTATAATGATCCAAATTCTCATATAAGATTAAGGGTATTTTCAAGCTCAAAACTTGATTTAGAAAAAATTAGTAAGTACATCACAAACAGATTTCTGAATCTAGAATATTCAAAAATTAACATAGAACCTTATGTACCCGAGTTGAATAAATATACTTCAATAAGTCAAGAAACTACCATTGATTTATTTTGTATTGATAGTAAATGTACATTAAATTTTCTAGGAGATAATCCATCAGATCAATTATGTCTTATCTATGGTACATATAGTATCTTGGAGTATCTTTTATTATTTGAAATTAAAGATAAAACTATTAACCCCTTTGTTAAATCTTTAGTTGATGGATTCTGGATGACATTCAATCAATATGAGATGAAGATTGATAGTTCTATTCTTAATAATATATCATTTAAAGAATTTCAAAAATCAGATTTATTTACTAAAATTCAGAAAATACTGACCAATCGTACATTAATGATTAGAAAGAGACATAGTCTAGTAGATTTTTCAATGCTTTCCGAATCTTTTATTTCAAACTTTATTCATGTTAGCTGTAATCGTTTATATGAAAAGAGTGATATGGCATTTGAAGCCTTAACATATAAGGCAATTTTAAAGCTCAGATTTTCAACTAAAATTGAAAAAGAATAATTAATCACAATTTATTTATGTTAAAATAGTCAAATTTTTTTATGAATGAAAAAAATATTAATAGAGAATTATTAGATACTTATTTTAAAAATAATTTTTCAAATGGGTTAGTTCAGCATGATTTCGTTTTGTCAGCCTTAAATGGTAATAGTACCAGAAAATTAGACACATTATTAAGTACTAAAACCCCAAATTGCAATGTGAATATTGCAGTTAAGTATGTTCATTCAGATATTGATTTAAGTCTAAAAACGATAGAAGATTTTATTTTGCTATTGAAAGAAGTTGGACTCAAAATTGGTATTATTTATTCAAACCTATCTTTTTCAATTGTCTTTCAGAGAAGAATTATGTCAGAATATGAACTTCAGCTTAAAGTTATTGGAGAAAACAACATTGATGAAATAAAAACATTTTTTGAAGTGTTTAAAATTGATGGTTATGATATAACAATATTTCCACCAAATTCATGGGTCACTCTTAATGGCTTATCAAAGCTGAACTCAAATGATCTACTCTGTATATTATACCCTAGCTTATTTGAACTTCATACTGCAGCTTTGGTTAAACAAATAATATATTTTAAATTTTATAGTCCACTTTCAAAAGGATTTTCATCAGATATATTTCTAAAGGAGCAGGAAAATATTATTTTATTGGAAGATAAGAGTACAAAAGTAGAATATTACTGTAAATATTATGGTGTCAACACTGTCAATTATAGAAGGATAGTTTCGAATCAGAACCGATTCACTGAAATTACTGGATTTCTTTTTTCAGGAAACTTTTTTATACAATGCTCTTATATTTTGCCACTTAAGTATAAAAAAGAAAATATTTATTTATTAGATTACTTATTCAGTGAATTGAAGGTTCAAAAGGAGTCATAGTATTTTATGGAAAATAAGATATTTAAATTTGAATTAATTTTCCGTAACCTTTTCATCAATCCCGCACCTTAACTTTCCCACGTAATACCGATTACGAATATAATACGGTCCAAAAGAAGAACTGTTTTATAATGAGAATTAGTATAAAACACTAAATTTGGATTTTTCACAATAAGCACATTCATATGATTGTAGTCACTGGAGCAGCAGGGTTTATTGGAAGTTATTTAATTAGCTTTATGAACCAGAAAGGAATCAATAATTTGATTATTGTTGATGATTTTTCTTTTCCGAATAAAAACAAAAACCTAGAAGGTAAAAATTTTAGTCAAAAAATTGAACGCAAGCAGTTTATTGCTTGGTTTGAAACAAATGCTACCGATGTAGAGTTTGTTTATCACATTGGTGCAAGAACCGATACTACTGAATTTGATCAGCAAATTTTTGATGAATTAAATGTAAACTACACTAAATTGATATGGCAAATTTGCTCTGTGAATCAAATTCCTTTGATTTATGCTTCATCGGCTGCAACTTATGGTTTAGGAGAATTCGGCTATGTCGATAAGCATCAAGTAGTGGAGCAATTGAAGCCGTTAAATCCCTATGGTGTTTCAAAAAATGAATTCGATAAATGGGCTTTGAAACAAAAGAGTTCTCCTCCTTTTTGGTGTGGATTGAAATTTTTCAATGTTTATGGACCAAACGAATACCATAAGGGTAGAATGGCATCTGTTATTTTTCATGCTTTTAATCAAATAAAAGCGAGTGGCGGCATGAAGTTGTTTCAGTCGCACAATCCAAATTATAAAGATGGGGAACAAGAAAGAGACTTTATTTATGTAAAAGATTTAGTAAACGTCTGTTATTGGATGATGCTGAACCAACCTGAAAGTGGACTTTATAATTTGGGTTCTGGAAAAGCGCGCACATTTTTGGACTTAGTTAAAAGTACCTTCAATGCACTTGAAATAGAACCTAAAATTAGTTTTATTCCAACTCCAGAAGACATTCGCGATAAGTACCAATATTTTACAGAAGCTGATATGTCAAAATTGAAAGCTGCAGGATATTCCGATGAATTTACAAGTTTGGAGGAGGGTGTAAAAGATTACTTAGAAAATTACCTAATCGAACAGCGTTATTTCTAATACCGATTATGATTTTAAATCCCGAAGCAAGTTCGGGACAGGTTGTCACATAATACCGATAGCATATACGTAATAGTCCAACTAACTTTGGACTAAACGTCTATAGCATCGGCATTGTACATTAAATATATAAATAAATAAATGGTCATTCGTTTTAGTACAAAATGTTCCTTAAAATCTATATCGGCATTATACCTAAAAAACTTAATTAACAGTATTTAAATACACAAGTGTCCGAAAAAAAAATATTTTTTAAAAAAACGTATGTTGATTTTTAAGCTGTCCCTAGAATTTGCTTTTTGGAAAATGAAATAAATTCTTAGAGAAACCGAGAAGCTTCCATCTGTGATGGAAGATCACTCGGCTGAACTTAGGATTTATAAAATTTGGAAAAAATAAAAATTCAAAGGACGAGTTTTTTTTGTTTAGCTCACTTCTTATTTATTGATTTGTGTTCGTGAATCTTCGATTTCGTTTTTTTCACGGCGAAAAAAATGAAAAATCTACATTTTTAAAAAGAACCCCCATTGATTTAAATAGCTCAATTGAAATAGTTTTATTTTAGAGAAACGATTTAAAATCAAGTAGATAAATCGACAAAATATTGTAATATTAGATTAATATATTGCTTTTATCGGACAACAATGATTTAAATACTAATTTGGTATAAAATGAAAAACTCAAGTAAAGCAGTTCTTTATTTAATGCATGGTATTTTTATCATGCTCATTATTCTTTCTATCTTCCTTTATAAGCAGCGATTTTTTGCTGATTCAGCTTACTTTTTCTTTCATTCCATCAATTCTGGTTGGTTTCACATTGAGCACAGCAGGTTGTTGTTAGGGTTTTCTCAAATAATACCAATAATTGGTTATCATTTAGGTTTGCCACTAAAACATTTAATGCTTTCGTATTCGGCAGGAGTAGAGTTAATCTATTACTTACTGTTTATCTTTTTAGTTTATAAATTAAAAGATTTAGCCGCAGGAGTTTCTTTGCTGTTGATTCATTTAATCGGACAGTTGTGGTTGTTTCATGTTCCATCTTTAGAAATTTGCCATGGTGCTGCTTTGGCAATTGTTTTCTATTCTATTTTACGTTCAGGAAAATACAAAGACGATAAATGGTTGATTTTGTTGTTATTAATTGAATGGTTGATCTTGTTTTCACATCCTGCCAATTTGTTTTTAATTCCGTTTTTAATTGCTTTCGATTACCTTAACAGAGGTTGGCAGCAACGCATTCACCTTTCAATAATCTTTTTCTTTTTCATTGGAGTTGTTATTCGTTTGGTTTCAATGGGACAATACGACCAAGCTAAGCTTCAAAATTCTAATGGAATTTTTACTTCAGGTGCAATTGACTCTAATTATTGGCCAGATGTTTTTCAAGTTTTTGTAGAATTCTATCCTGAATTATTAGTTTTTATGCTCATCATTCTTAGCTACTTCATTTTTAAAAGAGCGCTTAAAAAAATAGCCCTATTTCTTGGCTCATTAGTCATTTTAATCGTTTTAATCAGCGCCATTGAACGTATCAATCAGTTTGGGTTTTACACAGAAGCGCTAATCAGTCCGATTGTTTTTTTAATAGTCTTTATTGTTTTACATGAAGTTTGGAAAAATACTTCAGCTACCATTCAATCATTGGGATTAATTTTCTTTGTTGGGATTGCAATTTTTAGAGTTTTTTGGATACTAGATTTCGGCAAAACATTTGATCAAAGAGAGCAGCAACTTAATCACCTTGTTGATTATGCTCAAACAGTAGGGCACAGTAAATTACTTTTAAAAACAGATAATTTCGCAAAATCCTATTCTTTAATAAATTGGGCTAATCCTATAGAAACTTTATTATTCTCAGCTATTGACGGAAAAGAGGCTTCAGTGACTATTGCTACAGAAGAAGATTTAGACTTTCAAAATAATCGTAAAAACCTAACTGATTCCAGTTTTATTTTTCGAATGTTTGATGTAATGCCACATTCATTCTTAAACGAACGATTTTTTAAATTTAATACTTCTTCCTATTATGAATTGAATACGGCTGATTATGTAATTGATCCAAGTGAAATTAAAGATGCAGTTTCCATTAGTTTTTATCAACCTAAAGAAGGATTGATTTTTCAGAAAGGAGACACAATTATCCATGAGGTTTACATTTTGAATAAAAGTGGTTCCAAAATACCTTCAGGAATAGAAGGACAAACGTTTATTGCTTGTCATTGGTATAATAAAGACGGTTCAACCTATCGTTGGGATGGAATTAGAACACTTTTGGAAGTAGATGTATTAAATTCTTACACTCAAGACATTAGATTAGCAATACCTGAAAAATCAGGAGAATACCTACTTCAAGCTGATTTAGTAATTGAGGGTTTGATGTGGTTCGGACTGCAACAGAAAGTTTTAGTTCAGGTAAAGTAATGCTAAAGTTCCTCTTTTAATTCCACTAAGAAAGACCTGATTTTTTTCAAGGATTTCAGCATTTCAACTTGGTCGGTAACTCCGGAGCTATTTTCCTTTAATTTGTTTTTTGCACCTTCAAGAGTATATCCTTTTTCTTTTACCAAGTGAAAAATTAAGTGAAGGTTGTCTAGGTCTTTTTGAGTAAAAAGACGGTTGCCTTTTTTATTTTTGTGGGGTTTCAGAATACTGAATTCATTTTCCCAAAATCGGATCAACGAAGTATTGACACCAAAAATTTTGCTGACTTCACCAATACTATAATATAGTTTCGAACTGCTTTTTTCCATGATATAATTCGAGACTAAATTAGGGAGAAAATTGCTTAATCAAAAGATTGGGTTGGCTGAGAAGCAATTTCAATCATTTGCTCGTATTCTTCTGGTGTAAGATCGTTAAAGTAGAAATTTATAGGGTTTACTTTCTCTCCATTCTTAATCACTTCATAGTGTAAGTGTGGAGCTACTGAAGTTCCTGTACTTCCAATAAATCCGATTGTTTGCCCTCTTTTTACGCTTTCTCCTCTTCGTACATTGAAACTACTCATGTGTGCATAAAGTGTTTGATAACCGTATCCGTGATCAATAATTATATGGTTTCCATAACCTCTATTACTACTTTCAACATGAACCACCTTCCCTTCACCTGTCGCATATATTTCTGCTCCCCTTTCGGCTGAAAAATCCATGCCTGTATGCATTTTTCGGTATTTGTAAATTGGGTGCATTCGAATGCCATAACCAGATGCCATTCGCTTCAAATCTTTATTGGAAACAGGTTGAATGGCAGGAATTGAAGCCAACATTTGCTCTTTTTTAATCGCCATATTGAAAACCTCGTCATAAGACTTAGTTTGTATGTATAACTGTTTGGTGATTTTATCTAATTTCTTAGAACTTTCAATAATTAAATCAGAATTTCTGTATCCTTCCAATTCTTTGTAGCGATTAATTCCTCCAAATCCTGCTTCTCTAATTTCTTTAGGAATAGGTTCAGCCTCAAAAATGATTCGATAAATTTCATCGTCTCTTCGTTGAATATCGGCCAATACATTTGAAAGTTGTTCTAAGCGTTTATCCAGTAAATCGTATTGAGCTTTTAGATGACTATTTTCTTTCTTTAGCAATTTTTCTTTAGGAGAATCAAGTATTACTCCGGCAGCTACATAAAATAAAAAGCCTATAAAAATGCTAGAAATGAAGAAAGTAGAAAATTTTAAGATGCGCTGCTTCCAGTCAAGCTCAATTTTTTCATAGCTCAGCGTTCGGGTATTAAAACGATATTTTGTCTTACTCAATTTAGAACTTGATTTAATTATTTTTGCAAACTTATTAAACGCTGCAAATGTAATAGTTTATGTTTATTTCAACTTTTGCA